>Ga0315338_1000188_pt1 | contig 231828 bp, 188 predicted proteins | sample ASW8metaG_FD_204518 | JGI IMG/M metagenome (GOLD analysis project Ga0315338, IMG submission 204518) | Ammonia-oxidizing marine archaeal communities from Monterey Bay, California, United States - ASW #8 | ecosystem: Environmental > Aquatic > Marine > Coastal | place: USA: California | collected...
CTTCCCGTCCAAGCTCATCCTGCAAGCTCGTACTTCTGCCTTCAATTCAAAACCGGATACCCGGCTCAGACCTCAGCATCCTACACAAAGCACCCACACGCTTTGACTGTCCATTTTTTTAAAGAGCAATTGGTTGCGGGGGTAGGATTTGAACCTACGACCTTCGGGTTATGAGCCCGACGAGCTGCCAGACTGCTCCACCCCGCGACCGTCGCAATGCAAGAGCGGAATTTTATCAATTTGTATCTTACAACGTCAACAAACTCTGGAATTCATTTCCCGGAAACCCATTCGAGCAATGGATTCCATTGTTCGACATCTTTACCGCCGACAGACGAAGGCAAGTCAAAAATACTCAGTCCGTTGAATGCAGCATTTGCATAAACCTGCGTATCCCGCAGCAAAGTCACAATCGGAAGATCGAATTGATGTAGAAACGCACCCAATGTAGCAGCCGCCCTTGTTCTCGGATCAACTCGCATACCAACTATGCCAACGAAAGCGTGATGATTCCGAACTGCTTTCTCTTTAAGCAACTCTTGAATGAATTGGCTCGACGCGGCCATGTCAAACATTGAGGGCTGAATCGGGACGATGACCTTGTTTGCGAGTTTGAGCGCACGATCCAACATCTTGCCGCGAATGCCTGCGGGTGCGTCAAGCACCAGCCAGCCGGAACCAACTCCTTTGTCCCGGCCGTTCGCCTGTCCGTTATACATTGGCTGAATGGGGGGGCGATCTGCCGGACGAAGCGCCAGCCAATCCAGCGCCGAATGCTGCCGGTCAAGATCCCACAACTTCACCTGCTGATCGCCCGCACTCGCCAGTGCAGCTGCGAGATTAATCGCCAGCGTCGTTTTTCCCGCCCCGCCTTTCGGATTAACAACCAGAACAGATTTCATTTTCATTATAAAAACATAATATTAGACAAATGTCTTAATGCTATTATTTTGATGTATTTCTTTAGAAATACCTTTTAAGTTAAAACCTTAGATCCAGTCGAGCTTTCGCCTTCACGCTCGTTTTCTACTGGTGCAGCAGCGGTATCGGAAGTCAGTGTTGTCATGACTTCGGATGTTTCAGCGTGGGCCGCCCCATCTTCGGCTAATTCAGCCGCTACGCCTTCCGGTCGCCCTTCAGCAGCTTCACGAGCCACCTCTTCAAGCTCATCACTGGCACCTTCGACCAGCACGCCAAGTTCATCGAGCGGTGGCAACTCGTCCAGTGAGCGCAGATTCAGATCATCCAGAAAAGCGCGTGTAGTCGAAAAAAGGGCTGGCCGCCCAGGAGATTCCCGGTGCCCGACGATATCGATCCAGCCGCGAGCTTCAAGCACTCTCAATATGTTCGAAGACACGCTGACGCCACGCACATCTTCGATATCACCGCGCGTAACCGGTTGCTTGTAAGTGATGATCGCCAGAGTCTCCAGAACTGCCCGCGAGTATCTCAGTGGTCTCTGTGGGTTCAGCCGATCAAGTTGACTCTGAAACTCGGGCCGCACCTGGAAACGCCAACCACTTGCAACATTTACCAGTTCTGCGCCACGCTCCAGCCAGTCCGATTTGAGCTCCTCCAGAACGCGTCTGATGACATCCGCGCCATAGTCAGCTTCAAAAAGCTTGCGCAGATCAGTGACCGGGATAGGTTCCGGGCTGGACAGCAGTGCCGCCTCCAACACGCGCTTGATCTGCGCTATATCAGACTGCTGCAATTCGGACTGCTTTAACTCGGGCTGTTGTAAGTCAGACTGCTGTAAGTCCATTAGTCAGTTTCAGGTAAATTGGAGAAAATACACCTTGTTGGGAAATCTGAACAAGCGTCTCCCTGGCAAGTTCGAGAATCGCAAGGAATGTCACTACGAGGAGCGGCACGCCTCTGTTGGTGTCAAAAAGATCTTCAAATCGAACGAACTTCAAATTTTGCAATTTTCGCAAAATCTGACTCATATGCTCGCGGACTGACAGTTCTTCGCGACTGATTTGATGATGTCGATTGACGCGGGCGCGCGCGAGCAAGCCCAGCCATGCGGTGCGCAAATCGTCCGCGTTAATATCCGGCAACTGCTCCGCAGCGGTTCGCTCGAACCAAATTTGCGCGGGAGTAAAATCCCGCCCACTTTGCGGAAGCTCATTTATTTTCTGAGCAGCCAGCTTCATGCGCTCGTATTCAAGCAGGCGTCGAACGAGCTCCGCCCGTGGATCACCCTCATCTTCCGATGTTTGCGAGGGCCGCGGCAACAACATCCGCGACTTGATTTCGGTCAGCATTGCCGCCATCAGCAGATACTCGGCCGCAAGTTCGAGCTGATGCTCACGCATGATCTCGACATATTCCATGTACTGCCGCGTCAGGTCAGCCATGGGAATATCTAGCACGTCCAGGCTGTGCTTGCGAATCAGATACAACAGCAGATCAAGCGGTCCCTCAAAGGTATCCAGCAGAACCTGTAAGGCTTCAGGCGGGATATAAAGATCCGTCGGGATTTCCAGGATCGCTTCACCCTTGTAGCGTGCGAGCGGAGATGTTGTGATTTCTGTGGCTTCGACGGTCATGAGGTTCGGATTTGTGAGGCACGCGGTGCCATGAGTCAGACAGGCTGCTAAACCGCAAGGGTGGATTATCCGGGAAAAATGCCGGAATAATCCACCCCCATCAGTCTAAACCGCGATCCTCGCCTTGCTCACGCTTTGGAAAAGACCAGCTTTCCGCTATCCATTCCGACCCGCACGATATCCCCGGCCGCAAAATGCCCTTCGAGAATCTCGCGAGAAAGCGGATTCTCAATTCGAGACTGAATCGCCCGCTTGAGCGGCCTGGCACCAAAGACGGGATCAAATCCGACCTTGGCGATATCCTTCAGCACGTCTTCGTCCACCTGCAATGTCATATCCATTGCGCCTAGTCGCTTCTCCAGATAACCGAGCTGGATGCCGGCAATCGACTGAATGTGCTCCTCATCGAGCGCGTGAAACACAACAACTTCGTCGATTCTGTTTATGAACTCAGGACGGAACGTCGTTTTGACCTCTGCCATCACTGCCAGCTTGATCATCTGATAGTCATCTCCGGACATCTGTTGAATCATCTGCGATCCCAGATTCGATGTCATGACGATCACCGTGTTCTTGAAATCCACCGTGCGCCCCTGCCCGTCCGTCATGCGTCCGTCGTCGAGAACCTGGAGTAGCACGTTGAACACATCCGGGTGCGCCTTCTCGACCTCATCGAGCAGGATCACGGAATACGGTTTGCGCCGGACAGCCTCGGTCAGATAACCGCCCTCTTCATAGCCGACGTATCCCGGAGGTGCACCAATCAGACGGGCGACCGAGTGTTTCTCCATGAACTCAGACATGTCGATTCGAATCAGGTGATCCTGAGAATCGAACAGAAACTCGGCTAATGCCTTGCACAGCTCAGTTTTACCCACTCCGGTCGGCCCCAGAAACAGGAACGACCCGTAAGGTTTGTCCGGATCGGCGAGCCCCGCGCGCGAACGCCGGATGGCATCGGAAACAAGCCGCACCGCTTCGTCCTGACCAACCACACGCTTATGCAGGGTATCTTCCATTTGTAACAGCTTGTCACGCTCGCCCTGCATCATTCGCGATACCGGAATGCCGGTTGCCCGCGACACGACCTCGGCAATTTCCTCTGCCCCAACCTGGGTGCGCAATAATTGGAAGCCTTCCTTGTCTTCATTGCTGGATTCAGCTTTGCTCAGTTGAGCTTCAAGCTCCGGAACTTTTCCGTACTGGAGTTCCGAGACGGTCTGCCAATCGCCCTTGCGCTTGGCCGTCTCCATTTCAAGCTTGATCTTGTCGAGTTCTTCCTTGATGTGCTGTGAGCCCTGGACCTGCGCTTTCTCAGCCTTCCACACTTCGTCGAGGTCCGCGTACTCGCGCTCCAGTCGCCCGATTTCCTCTTCAATCAAACTGAGCCGCTTGCGCGACGCTTCATCCTTCTCCTTCTTGACCGCCTCGCGCTCGATCTTCAGTTGAATCAGGCGACGGTCGAGACGATCCAGCGCTTCCGGTTTGGAATCGATCTCCATCTTGATGCGCGCTCCCGCCTCATCGATCAGGTCGATTGCCTTGTCCGGCAGAAACCGGTCAGTGATATAGCGATTGGACAATTCGGCCGCCGCGACAATGGCCGGGTCGGTGATGTCCACGCCGTGATGGAGCTCATAGCGCTCCCGCAGGCCACGCAAAATGGCGATAGTGCTCTCGACAGTTGGCTCTTCAACCAGCACCTTCTGAAAACGCCGCTCCAGGGCAGCATCTTTCTCGATGTTCTTGCGATATTCGTCAAGCGTCGTTGCGCCAATACAGTGCAGCTCTCCGCGCGCGAGTGCAGGTTTGAGCATATTGCCCGCGTCGATGGCGCCCTCGGCTTTTCCGGCGCCGACCATGGTATGAATTTCGTCAATAAATACGATAGTCTGCCCTTCGTCTTGCGAAAGTTCCTTCAGGACGCTCTTGAGTCTTTCCTCGAACTCGCCGCGATACTTCGCGCCCGCAAGCAATGCGGCCATGTCGAGAACCAGCACGCGTTTCCCTTTCAGCGTTTCAGGCACCTCTTCGTTAATTATTCTTTGCGCAAGCCCTTCGACGATCGCGGTCTTGCCGGTTCCGGGTTCGCCGATCAATACCGGATTATTCTTGGTGCGCCGCTGCAAAATCTGTATGCAGCGTCGAATTTCATCGTCGCGACCAATGACCGGATCGAGCTTGCCTTGTTGGGCACGCTCAGTCAGATCAAGGGTGAATTTCTTGAGTGCTTCGCGCTGACCTTCCGCCTCAGCATTGTCGACGCTTTCCCCGCCACGAACAGCTTCAACCGCCTGTTCGAGGGATTTGCGGCTGGCGCCATGTTCGCGAAACAGCTTCCCCGTCTGGCCCTTGTCGTCTGCCAGTGCAAGAAGAAACAGCTCCGAGGCGATGAACTGGTCGCCTCTTTCCTGGGCAAGCTTGTCGGTTACGTTAAGCAGATTGGACAGGTCACGCGACATATTCACGTCGCCGCCATGGCCTTCCACTTTCGGCATACGGTCGATCGAATCGCGCAGCGCGTCGCGTAGCGCATTGATGCTGACACCGGCGCGCGACAGCAACGAGGTGGCAAAGTTGTCGTCTGCTGAAAGCAACGCACCCAACAAATGCTGCGGTTCGATATACGGGTTGTCAGACCCAACCGCCATGCTTTGCGCGTCGGCGAGGGCTTGCTGAAACCGCGTGGTCAGTTTGTCTAAACGCATAATTCCATCCTCAAATTCGTTATTGCCAATGTAGATTGGGTGGAAGTGCTGAATTTTCAACCACTCAGGGGCGACTTGAATTCGATTGTTGCGATTTGATTACTGCGGTTCGACTGTTGTGATTCGATCACGGATTTGCACCGTACAGGCAAAACTGGCAAATTGCAGTTCGCATCATTTCTCTGGTTTCAACCTCATGAAACACACCCTGACATCGCTGTTCGCTATTTGCCTTATTACCTCACCCGCCGCGGCCGAGCACACGGACGAACAGAAACGGGTAATGAAGAGGGAGGCCAAGCTGGTCGCGAACGAACTGGTCAGCAAGCTTGGCGCGGCACTCAAGCAGGCCTTGTCCGAATCCGGGCCTGAAGTGGCCATCAGCGTATGTCGCGATACGGCGCCGATGATCGCAAATTCCCTGTCGCGACGTACGGGCTGGAAGGTGGGTCGTGTCAGTCTGCAAGTGCGCAACCCGCTCATTGGCCAGCCTGATGCCTGGGAGCAGAAAATACTGCAGCAGTTCGATTATGAAGCCGCTGGTGGCGCGGGCCCGGCAAAGCTGTCTGCAGCGGAGATCGTGACCGAACCGCAAGGGGAATATTTTCGGTACATGAAAGCGCTACCAGTAAAACCGCTATGCCTGACCTGCCATGGGACTGAGCGAACCATCCCGGAATCGGTTCAGACCCGGCTTGCGAACGAGTATCCAAACGATGCAGCGACTGGCTATACTGCCGGACAGATTCGCGGCGCAGTGTCAATCAAACGCTGGCTTGGACCGGCCCACTGACCTCCAGGGACTTGATCCCCGGGTCACGCTGTCTGGCATCAAGCTGTGACCGACCAAAATGAATCTGGAATCACACTGAAAGCGCAAGTGAGTCAAATGGCTGTGGCAACTGACATCGAGCGCGCGGTGACGCAAGCCCTTGCGGAGGACGTCGGTTCGGGCGACGCCACCGCCGCACTGATTCCCGAGACTTCCACCGCCCACGCACGCATTGTCGTGCGCCATGAATCCGTACTCTGTGGCACGGCCTGGAGCAACCAGGTCTTTCGACAACTTGATCAACGAATCGATGTTACGTGGCATGCGCAGGACGGTGATCTGGTCGCAGAAAATACAGTCATCTGTGACTTGCGTGGGCCGGCCAGATCGCTATTAACGGGTGAGCGCACCGCACTCAATTTCCTGCAGACGCTGTCCGCCGTAGCCACGAAGACCCGGACCTACGTGCGAGCCGTGGCAGGTACGCACGCTGCCATACTCGATACCCGCAAAACCCTGCCGGGGTTACGGCTGGCATTGAAGTATGCGGTGACGGCCGGAGGTGGCGTCAATCATCGTACCGGTCTTTATGACGGTGTTCTGATCAAGGAGAATCACATCTCGGCAGCGGGCGGAATATCCCGGGTTCTAACCGATGCGCGCAATATCGGCGGTGAAATTCCCATTCAGATTGAAGTCGAATCCCTTGATCAACTCGAACAAGCCCTCACCAATGGCGCAGCACTCGTGTTGCTGGACAACTTCACGATTGAAGACATGGAAACTGCCGTCAAACTGACAGCCGGCCGGGCCCAACTCGAAGCATCGGGCGGGATTACCCTGCAAAACGTGCGCGAAATCGCACAGACCGGCGTCGATCGCATCTCGATCGGTTCTCTCACAAAAGATATTCAGGCCGTCGATCTGTCCATGCGATTTGAATCGATGGATTGACCACACAATTGCTTCTGCGCCGCCAGGCGCCCGCGTGCTTCTGCGCCGCCAGGCGCCCACATGTTTTTGCCCCGCCAGGCGCCCACGTGCTTTTGCCCCGCCAGACGCCCGCGCGTCTCGTCGGCTCACGCCATCAAAACCGGTGCGCCAAAACGAGCCAGTATCTATTCGGGAAGATGTTGCGCGATGACGCTTTCGATCGCGCCGCGTTTCGCGTCAACGACGACCGGTTTAATACTTTGTTCGATAGCCGTATCCGGATCTTTTAGTCCGTGCCCAGTCAACGTGCAGACGATGGTGGAGCCGTCACCAATCAGGCCCAGGTCGAGGTCTTTGCACACACCAGCGATGGATGCCGCCGAAGCGGGTTCGCAGAAAATCCCTTCGGTTTCGGCGAGCAGCTTCTGTGCACGCAAAATTTCTTCGTCCGTACACTCGTCGAACCAGCCACCCGACTCGTTCTTTGCGGCCCATGCAAGATCCCACGAGACGGGATGTCCGATGCGAATCGCTGTCGCCACTGTTTCGGGTTCATCGACCATATGCCCTCTGAGAAACGGGGCAGCTCCGCTGGCCTGATATCCAACCATGATCGGCCTGCGCGTTGCCAGTTTCTCGCCGAGGTATGGGCAGGTATCGTCGCAGTGATTACAACTGCCGCAACGGCGACCCACGGCCTCACTGTAGCCGATCCAGTGTGCAGAAATGTTGCCTGCATTCCCCACCGGCAAGACGTGATAATCGGGTGCGTCGCCGAGCGCTTGCAACACTTCGAATGCGAGCGTTTTCTGACCTTGCAGCCGAAATGGATTGATTGAATTCACAATGTCCAGCGGCATCGTTTCGGCCAGTTCCTGTACCAGCCGCATGCCATCATCAAAATTGCCGCGGATCTGGATCACCACCGAACCATGCATCATCGCCTGCGAAAGTTTGCCGAGCGCAATCTTGCCTTCCGGGATCAGCACGAAGCAGCGAATCCCCGCGCGCGCGGCATAAGCGGCGGCAGACGCCGAAGTATTTCCGGTCGAGGCACAGATGATCGCCTTTGAGCCGGACTCGACCGCTTTACTCACCGCCATTGTCATGCCGCGGTCCTTAAACGATCCGGTGGGATTCAATCCTTCGAATTTGCCCAGAATCCGTACATTCTTGTGCAACAACTTTGGCAAGTTGACGAACTCAATCAGCGGAGTATTGCCCTCATTGAGTGTGACTACCGGGGTATCCGCCGAAACGGGAAGACGAGCGCGATAACGATTGATAAGTCCTGTGTAGTGGCCAGTCATATGCTTTTGCTAAATTACTTTCTTTCCTGTTTAGATTGTCTCTGCGCCGGCAATTGCTCGCCGCTCATTTGCCGTCCAGTGATTCGATGCGAATGCGCGTCACCGATCCGGTGGTCACGGGCAGCGTCTCAATAGAATCGATCGCTGCATTCATTTTTTTCTCTCTTGTCACATGCGTAATGATAATGATGTTGACAAACGACTCCCCTTCCACCGGCTCGCGTTGCAGCATTGCCTCAATCGAAATTGACAGCTCACCAAGAATGCGCGTGATGTCGGCGAGCACGCCAGGCCGGTCGACGACTTGCATGCGCAGGTAATAGCATGATTTGACCTCGCCCATTGGCAGTACCGGGGTATCCGAAAGGCGGTCGGACCGGAACGCGAAGTGCGGCACATGATGCTCGGGGTCTGCAGTATGCATACGGGTAATATCAACCAGATCCGCAATAACCGCCGACGCAGTCGGTTCGGCACCCGCACCGGCGCCGTAATACAAGGTCGGTCCGACTGCGTCGCCCTTGACCAAAACTGCATTCATCGCGCCTTCAACGTTTGCTATGAGCCGGCGGTGCGGAATCAGGGTCGGATGAACGCGCAGTTCAATGCCTTCGCGGACCTTTTTAGTAATTCCGAGCAACTTGATGCGGTATCCGAATTCTTCTGCATATCGGATATCCTCGCGCGCGAGTCCACCGATGCCTTCGGTGTAAACCTTGTCGAGTTGGATTGGAATGCCAAATGCCAGAGCGGACATGATGGTCAGCTTGTGGGCAGCGTCCACGCCGTCGATATCGAATGTCGGGTCCGCTTCTGCATAACCCAACCGCTGCGCTTCCTTGAGTACGCTTTCGAAGGCCGCGCCGGTCTCGCGCATTTCCGAAAGGATGTAGTTGGTCGTACCGTTGATAATGCCGGCAACCCACTCTATCTGGTTGGCGGTCAGGCCCTCTCTCAAGGCCTTGATTATCGGAATACCGCCGGCGACCGCCGCTTCGAACGCGACGCTGACGCCTTGCTTCTGCGCCGCCGCAAAAATCTCGTTTCCATGTTCGGCCAGCAATGCCTTGTTTGCGGTTACAACGTGTTTGCCACTATCGATCGCCGCAAGCACGAGATCTCGCGCGACGTCCGTGCCACCGATCAGTTCGGCAACGATATCAATCTCCGGATGCCTGACCACAGTGAAAGGGTCGTCCGTCAAGTCAATTGACGGGCCCAGCAATTTGCCTGCTTTCTGAAGATCGCGGGCGGCGGCCATGCGTACTACGATTTCACGCCCGGCACGGCGCGCAATCTCCTCACGGTTGCGCCGCAGTACTTCGTGCGTGCCGCCGCCAACTGTACCCACTCCGAGTAGCCCGACATTCATCGGTTTCATTGACACAGGGTTCCCAATATTGTTCTAGATGTAGTGCTTCAATCGGCCTGGCCGAGGTTTCACGCGTCGCCCAATCTGGCGCACAGGCGGCCGGCTGCCATCATGGATGACTCGCGAAACACGTAGGCGCTGACCCGAAAACGTGTCATCGAGCTCACAGTGCGACGCGATCAGGCCGCACGCACAGAATCTTTTTTCGGCACGGCAGGCGGCTTGACGACGCCGTCCTTGCGAAACATTTCCTTGATGCCACGAACTGCCTGGCGGATACGCGCCTCGTTCTCGATCAGCGCCAGGCGAACGTGTGTGTCCCCATACTCGCCGAAGCCAATTCCGGGTGCCGCGGCCAGTTTGGCGTCAGCGAGCAGCTTCTTTGCAAACTCGAGCGAGCCTGTTTCCGCGTAAGCCTCGGGAATCTTCGCCCAGATGTACATGGCTGCTTGCGGATTGTCGACCATCCAGCCCAGTTCGCGCAGCCCCTTCACCATCACGTCACGGCGCCGCTGATAAGTCATGCGAATATCTTCGACGCAAGTCTGTGGCCCTTCGAGCGCAACGATCGATGCGACTTGCAACGGCGTGAAAGTGCCGTAGTCGTGATAACTCTTTATCCTCCCGAGCGCCGACACGAGTTCGCGGTTACCGACCATGTATCCGATACGCCAGCCCGCCATGTTGTAGCTCTTCGACATGGTGAAAAACTCGACCGCGACATCTTTTGCCCCCGGCACCTGCAAGATCGACGGTGCTTTGTAATCGTCGAACACGATATCCGCGTAGGCAAGGTCGTGCACCACGAAAATGCCGTGTTCCCGTGCCAAATCGACGATGCGCTGAAAGAATGCCAGATCGACACACTGCGCGGTCGGGTTGCTCGGAAAGTTAATGACCAGCATCTTCGGTTTTGGGAACGACTCCTTGATCGCGCGTTCAAGTTCATCGAAAAAGTCGACATCGGGCGTATTCCGAACATGGCGAATATCAGCGCCTGCGATCACCGGCCCATAGATATGAATGGGGTAGCTCGGATTAGGCACCAGCACGATGTCGCCCCGTTCCAGGGTCGCCAGTGCCAGATGCGCAATGCCTTCTTTCGAACCGATTGTGACGATGGCCTCTTCTTCAGGATCAAGGCTCACCCCGTAGCGGCGCTCATACCAACCGCAAATTGCTTTTCGCAAGCGCAAGATACCTTTGGAGACCGAATAACCATGTGTATTCGGCCGCTGCGCTGTTTCCACCAGCTTGTCAACAATGTGTTTGGGGGTCGGTCCGTCAGGATTGCCCATCGACAGGTCGATAATATCCTCACCGCGACGGCGGGCCGCCATCTTGAGTTCTCCGGTGATGTTGAACACATACGGAGGAAGACGTCGGATACGCGAAAACTCGGTCATTTTGTGCGCCGCGGTATGGTGACAGTTGGGTTGTAACCCCCTGTCGGAAATAGGAAAGCTATAATGCTACCGGAAGCGTTGTTCAACCGCAAAAACGCTGGCTTGTGATTGCGCAAGTATTGGACCGGTTCTGCCGTGGTGACCGTGGTGCTTCTGCGACAACATGGCAGGAGCGGCGCTTTGCTCAGCACTTTCTACCGACTTGTTCCCGGCAGATGCACCAGCACCGACAGATTCTGCGCACCCTGTTGCGCCATATTGCTTCTGCACTACCAGGCCAGACAGATTGCTGAAATAGCGACCCATTGAGTGAAATAGCGGTTCATTGAAACTCCACCTTGCAAACAGCGACGGGCGCAACGCCGTAACCGGCTACGGGGCCGGTTACGTCGAAATCAACGGCAAGCGTTACGATACAAACGTCGTCGTACTGCCCACAAGCGTTGAAACCCGGTGGATGCGCGGGGCAGACGGAGACATCAGTCTTGATGGCATTACCTTTCTGGCGACACTCGAGGTTGAAATCATTCTGCTGGGTACCGGCGCCAGGCAGCGCTTCCCGACGCCTGCCACACTACGTCCGTTGATCGACGCCGGGATCGGGTTCGAGATAATGGACACAAATGCCGCCTGCCGAACCTACAACATTCTCGTTGCAGAAAATCGGCGAGTCGCGGCGGCGCTGCAGGTGTAGTTCCCCGTTTTCTGTGCGCGGTAGGATTTGGGCCGACCAAGGCGCCAATATGTTCGAAAACAGCCATAAATGCAGATATCCCGAGGCGAAATAGCGAACGTGGCGTGAATCCTGCTGCCCAAATGCGAATACCAACCGCCCTCTACGTAGCCGGATATCCCGGATCAGGCCAATTCGAAAGCCAATTCAAAAAACCATGCCCGTATCCCTGAATCCAGTTGTAACCCAAATCAGCCGCATCATCCTCGGCAAAGAGCACCAGATCAGGCTCACGATTGCCTGCCTGTTGGCGCGCGGCCATTTGTTAATCGAGGACCTGCCCGGCGTCGGCAAAACCACCCTCGCGCACGCGCTTGCGCGGTCGTTGGGACTGGACTTCCATCGCATTCAGTTCACCAGCGATTTGCTACCCGCCGATATTATCGGCGTGACGGTATTTGAACGCGACAGTTCAGCGTTCAAGTTTCACCCTGGACCGGTGTTCTCACAGATCATTCTCGCCGACGAAATCAACCGCGCCACGCCCAAGGCACAAAGCGCATTACTTGAAGCAATGGAGGAACATCAGGTGACGGTGGAAGGTGAAACCCGTCCACTACCAGAACCATTTTTCGTCATTGCGACCCAAAACCCCTCGCATCAAGTCGGTACCTTTCCATTGCCCGAGTCGCAACTCGACCGCTTTCTGATGCGCATTCACCTCGGCTATCCCGATGCCGATGCCGAGCGCGTATTGCTCGAGGGCCGTGAACGCCGCGACATGATTAGCGATCTCCCGCCAGCAATTTCGCCGGAAGACCTGATCGACCTGCAGCAACAGGTTCGCAACGTCGTCACCTCACCCGCCCTTCTTGACTATCTCCAGGCAGTGCTGGCCTACACGCGCAGTTCAGCCGACTACGTGTCCGGCCTCAGCCCACGCGCTGGTCTTTACCTGCTGAACGCAGCACGTGCATGGGCGTTTATGGACAACAGACAAAAAGTCATTCCCGAAGACCTGCAAGCGGTCATGCCAGGCGTCGTCGGACATCGACTCTGCCCACTAAATGGCTACGCCTCACTTTCGGGTATGGACCTTAGTCAGCATCTGATCGAAGAAGTCGCCATTCCCTGATTGACCGTCTTATGTCAACGGACGCAACACTGATAAGAACCGGGACGACCGCGAAGAAAAAACGCTTTGCCAGGTTTTCGGTTCGCGACCGTGTCGGCGACTGGATCTTTCCGCCCAAAGGGCCGGAAAACGCGCCGGTCTCGTTGTCGCAACGCCGTGTCTACATCCTGCCGACAAATGCAGGTCTGTTATTCGGCCTGACGCTGATGCTGATGTTAATCGGCTCCATCAACTACAACCTCAGCCTCGGATACGGTCTTACCTTCCTGCTCACTGGCACCGGCATAGTGTGCATGCTCCACACTTGGCGCAATCTCGCACACCTGCAGCTGGCGCCTGGCAAATCCGAACCGGTGTTTGCCGGCGACCGCGCGCGCTTCACTGTTCTTGCCAGGAACCCCGGTCGAGTCAGTCGCTGCAGCGTGGCGATTCAGTTTGGCGATAAAAAAGCGCGCTATTTCGACGTTGACCCGAGATGGGAAGCAACAGTACGTATACGCATCCCTGCACCTCAAAGAGGATTGCTTCGTCCCGGTCGATTCCGGATTTTTACCACCTACCCTTTGGGGCTGTTTTACGCTTGGGCGAACGTCGAACTCGACATGAGTTGCCTGGTTTATCCTGCGCCGGAAGCCGAATCCGCTTCCCTGCCGGAGCAACCGTCTACCTCCGTTTTCGGAAACGCAGCGGGAGAAGGCGATGACGATTTCGCCGGCTTACGCCAGTATCATCTGGGCGACTCGCCGCGCCATATTGCCTGGAAAGCCGTTGCCCGCACCGACGTCTTTACAACTAAATTGTTCTCTGGCTCTGCCGGCACCGACTTGTGGTTCGACCTCGCCGACACACCTGAGTCGCTGGGTATAGAACAGCGCCTGTCACGCCTGTCACGCTGGATCGTTGATGCCGCTCAGCACGGTCAGCGTTACGGGCTGAATCTCCCTGAATTGCGGGTCAAACTGGGTGCAGGCGACGCACACCAGGCGCAATGCCTTGAAGCTCTGGCCCTGTTTCCGAAACCGGCTAACAGATGAAAAGCAAGACAAATCTGAGTTTCGCCAACCACGCAGCGATACTTTTTTCAGTCGCCGTTGTCATGGCGCCGCACGTAGCGCACGTGCCCGCGTGGACCACCGTATTCTGTTCGACCGCGTTGCTCTTGCGGCTGGTTGGCGCGTGGCGACGTGACCCGCTGCCGCCCAAGTGGTTGTTACTGGTGTTCGCTGCGATTGCCGTTTGTGGCGTAATGTACTCCTACCGCACGCTGTTCGGGCGCGATTCGGCGGTCACGCTGCTGCTCGCGATGACCGTACTCAAGCTCATGGAAATGCACGCCAGACGCGACATTACAGTGATCGTCGTGCTGTGCTACTTCCTCACGATCATCAATTTCTTCTATACCCAGACGATCGCTACAGCGCTGTATTCACTTGGCGCGGTATGGATCATTACCGCCACCATGGTTAGCCTGCAGCATCAGGCCAGGCCGGCACGACTCAAACAGGTCGTCATAACATCCGGCATTCTGCTCAGTCAGGCAGTGCCCGTCATGCTGGTGCTGTTCGTCCTGTTCCCGCGTGTCGACGGTCCACTCTGGGGACTGCCGCGGATCCAGCAATCGGGCCGAAGCGGACTATCGAACGAGATGTCTCCAGGGTCATTGGCGCGTCTGTCTCTTTCGGACTCAATTGCATTCCGGGCAACATTCGAAACGCTGCCTGCCAATGCAAAACAGCTGTATTGGCGCGGACCGGTATTCTGGGACTACGACGGACGCACCTGGCGAGCAGGCCAGCGCGTGACGCTTTCAAAATTTCAGTTCGAAGGCCTTGGGCCGTCGCTAAGCTATTCGGTCACGCTCGAACCGCATGACAAACGCTGGTTATTCTTGATCGACGTACCGTCCAGCCTGCCGCAGGAAAGTGTGCTGACGCGCGACTATCAGGTTATCGCACTCCGCCCTGTAAGCCAGCGTCTGCGCTATGACGCCACATCCACCCCCCGCTACCGCGTCGGAAAGGAAGTCCTGCCCACTGAACTTCAGCGAGCCCTTGCCTTGCCCGAGTGGACGGCACCCAGAACGCGCGCGATGGTGCGGGAATGGCAGGAAGAAGGCCTTGGGTCTCGCCAGATTGTCGATCGCGCGTTGCGTATGTTTCAAACACAGCCGTTCATCTACACTCTCGAACCGCCGCCGCTGGTAAACGATCCTGTCGACCAGTTTCTGTTTGAAACACGTCGTGGCTTCTGTGAACACTACGCCTCCAGTTTCACCGTCATGATGCGCGCAGCCGGCGTTCCGGCCCGTGTTGTCACCGGTTATCTTGGCGGCGAAGTCAATCCCGTCGACGGTTATCTCGTCGTGCGTCAGTCAGAAGCCCACGCCTGGACCGAAGTGTGGTTACGCGGCGAAGGCTGGGTCCGTATCGATCCTACCGCTGCAGTATCGCCGCTCAGAGTTCAGAGTGGCCTCGTCAGCGCGGTATCCGCCTCGGACGCACAACCGCTGCTCAGGCGGACCCAGCTTCAATGGATGATTGAGATGCGCTACCAGTGGGACGCTGTCACAAACTCCTGGAATCAGTGGGTGCTTGGCTACTCGCCCGAGCGCCAGTACCGCTTTCTGTCCTCTTTCGGCTTGTCCAATGTCGGATGGCAAGACATGCTCGTCGCACTGATGTTTGCGACTGTATTCATCATCATCTCGTTCGCATTCGTAATGTTCATGCGCATACGCGAGCAGCGCGTCGACCATATCCAGTATCTGTGGCTGCGCTACTGCAAATCAATGGCTGCAAAAGGAATCGCGCGCAAACCCAGTGAGGGCCCGAGAGACTTTACCGAGCGCGTCGTCAATTTCTTCCCCGCGCTACGCAACGAAATACGGCGTATCGGAGACCTGTACATTGACTTGCGCTACGGAATCAAGAACGTGAATGCCGCGGCTATTCGAGAACTGCGCAAGGACATAGCCGCGTTGCATCGTCAGACATCATCTTCGGTACGCAATGCCTGAAAGTGAGCTAATGAGAAACACCGATTCGTTCCTGTCACTCGACGAACTTCACCCATCGTGGCGTCTTTGTCATTCTGGATCTGCCGACACGCAATGGAACCACACCAATTTCATGGCACACAATGTACCGAAATAGCACCGGAATCTATACTGCAACGTCATGGCGCATAATTGTCGCCGCACGACGAACGCACACCCGTGTCCCGATAAGTGCGCCAGCCATCCCGAAAAAGGCTTTTGAATGAACGCGCCCTCAAAAGGTTACACGCTGGATTTCATCCGGAGCATGCTTACCGAAAAATCGGGGAGAGTATCGGGATCGTTCAAGGATCTGCAGATCAAAACCGCCTTTCAACCCGTATTCAGCCTACCGCACAAGCGCGCAATCGGATTCGACGCCAGCCTGCGGAGTATCAATTCCGATGGAAAACCGGTGGCCGCCGAAAAACTGTTCGCCCAAACGGAAAACTACGCAGAGACCTCGCTACTTGACCTGTTGTGTACCACGATCCACGTTCACAATTTCACCGCCGGCTGGAAGTCGCCTGGCTTACTGTTTCTCAATCTGCACCCTGAGGTGTTTCTGGACTCGGAACTTACGAGCGAATTTCTCGTCAATCTGTTCAGCCATTTCCATGTACCCGAAGGCAGTCTGGTCATCGACATCCCCGGCGCCGTGCTGCGTGACGAACGACTCAGCGCACAGCTGGATCGATACCGGCAACTAGGCTGCCTCATCTCTGTAGACGATTTTGGAGAAGACAACTCAGACCTGGATACAATTTGGGACAGCACTCCGGCGGTAGTCAAGATGAGCCGCTCGGTCATCGCCGATGCGACGATGGACAAGCGTGCCCAGCAGGCGCTGCCTCGCGTCATTTCACTCCTGCACGAGATGGGCACGCTCGTATTGATGGAAGGCGTGGAAACCGAAACGGAAGCGCGCATAGCCATCGACGCGGACGCCGACTTCGCGTGTGGCTTCTTTTTCGGTAGATCGTATGAGGACCCCGCAGCGTACGTCGAGCCAACGTCATTGCTCAGGCACGTGTGGAGTACATACAAAACGGAACTCGTCAAAACAAAACCGAAAAATCCCACTGCCCGGGCATTGTTGGCTGCAGAATCTTTGCATTCTTCCAAAGTCAGGAAACTAAGAGCTGCATCTCCGGCCGAGATCAATCGTTACCGCGAAGCGCGGCGACCGTACATCACGGCAATACAGCGCGGCGCGTCTCTGGTGAAATCCGGCGAACAATTCGACTCCGCGTGCAACGAATTCCTTTCGCTGCCAGGCGCGATCAGCTGCCACATGCTAAATGCCGACGGCAGGCAAATCGGCGGTATCGTGAATTCTCGTCACCCTCCGGCTGCACAGAGCATGGATTTCAGCTCTCTCGCCGCACCCGCCGACGCAGACTGGTCACGACGTGAATATTTTCGCCGCGCACTCAACGGGCCGGAAATCGCGCAGGTCACTCGCCAGTATTGCTCACTTGGCGGACACACCCACTGCGTGACGTTCTCAGTAGCTACAACTTTGCAAGGTGAATCGATCGTCGTGTGCGGAGATGTGGACTGGACGTCTCATACGCGTGACGATACTTGACGTGCTGGCAGCGCCCAGTAACACATTCTGGCCTGCGCAACACAAGACACTTTAAGGTGTCAAAGCCGAATGGCACTTACGTAAACTTTCTCGGCGCACCGCGAATACGAGCGCGGAGGTCGGATTGGCGCAGCGTAATCCGGCGCAAGCGCGCCAACTTGGCCATTCTTATGCGCCATGCCATGTCGGGTTACGCCCAAGGACTAACCCGACCTACACTTTTTGCCCATCGCCTGAAGGCGAGGTTTCCGGATCCTCTATCAGGGACGGTAAAGGAATCTGCCCCTTTATGCTGCTATCCGGGCGCCATTTGTGACTCAGGTGTTCGACGCGTTGCCCCCTGAATCACGTCTGCCAGTGCTTCCAAGTCCCGCAAGCGGGACGTAGATTGTCTAGCCACGAGTGCGATCGTGCGCCTCGGGCTAGGTCTGGCAATTGGGCGCGCAACCAGATTAGGGCTTGCGGTCAATCCGCTTTTCACGGCCATTGCCGGGACCATTCCGACACCGAACCCGGACTCGATCATCTGCACCAGCGTCAGAAGGCTCGTCGCCTCTACGCCCGCCGATAATCGAGGCCTCGATGTACCACACGCGTACAGAGAGTGATCACGCAGGCAGTGCCCGTCCTCCAGGAGTAATAATCTCTCGGCTATTGAAGGCGTAACGCTAATCCGTTTTGCCCTTACGTCCGGGTCACCCTTCCGCCCGACAACCCACAGGTCGTCATCAAAGAGCACCTTCACCAGCAAGTTCGCGGTGTCATAAGGCAGTGCGACCAACGCAAAATCCAGCTGGCCGTCTTCGAGCCGTGACAGCAAACTGGCTGTCATATCCTCGCGCAAGGCCAGTTGCAATTCGGGATAGCGTTCGCGAAACAACGGCAAGCACCATGGGAGCAGAAATGGTGCAATGGTCGGGATGACGCCCAGCCTGAGCAGGCCCGTCATTGCCGCACCTGCCCCTTCGGCTATTTGCGTCAGATCCTTTGTCGCCGCGATAATTGCGCGGGCGCGAGTTGACACTTCGAGCCCGATGGGCGTCATCATCACCTTCTGCCGGTCTCGTTCCACCAGTTGCACGCCGAGCACAGCCTCCAACTCCTTCAAGCCCGCGCTGAGAGTCGACTGGGTGACAAAGCAGACTTCCGCACCTCGAGTGAAATTGAGTTGCTCTGATAGAGCAACGAGGTATTGCAGTTGTTTTAGTGAGGGTTGTGCGGTCATGTCAGTTACGAAATGTATTATCGATATTATCGATTATAAGGATAAATATTATTCGTTGGACCGATTATGCAGCGCAACCCACAATTCAAACCGTGCGGATCGATTGATCCTCCAGATTCACCACTACACCCAGGAGCCTGAACATGAGCAAGAAACTTACAACGAACGCCGGTTGTCCTGTTGCCGACAATCAGAATGTGATGACCGCCGGCCCGCGCGGGCCACAGTTGCTGCAGGACGTATGGTTCCTGGAGAAGCTCGCTCACTTCGATCGCGAGGTGATTCCGGAGCGACGCATGCACGCCAAAGGGTCTGGCGCTTACGGCACCTTCACTGTCACGCAGGACATTACGAAGTTCACGCGGGCCAGGATCTTCTCCGAACCTGGCAAGAAGACCGAGTTGTTCGCGCGATTTACGACCGTAGCCGGCGAGCGCGGCGCGGCCGATGCCGAGCGCGACATCCGCGGCTTTGCTGTCAAGTTCTACACCGAAGAAGGCAATTGGGACATGGTCGGTAACAACACGCCGGTGTTCTTCCTTCGCGATCCAGTCAAGTTCCCTGACCTCAATCACGCGGTCAAGCGCGATCCTCGCACCAATATGCGCAGCGCACAGAACAACTGGGATTTCTGGACCTCCTTGCCAGAAGCATTGCATCAGGTCACGATCGTCATGAGCGAACGCGGGATCCCCGCAACCTACCGGCACATGCACGGCTTCGCCAGTCACACTTTCAGCTTCATCAATGCGGACAATGAGCGCTTCTGGGTCAAGTTCCACTTCAAGTCCCAGCAAGGCATCAAGAACCTGACTGATGCCGAAGCCGAGGCAATGATCGGCAAGGATCGCGAGAGCCACCAGCGTGACCTCTACGACAGCATCGAAAATGGTGACTTCCCGAAGTGGACGCTCAAGGTTCAGATCATGCCCGAAGCGGACGCCGCGAAAGTGCCCTACAACCCCTTCGATCTCACCAAAATCTGGCCGCACAAGGACTATCCACTCATTGAAGTGGGCGTGTTTGAACTCAACCGCAATCCGGAGAATTTCTTCGCCGAAGTCGAGCAGGCGGCATTCAATCCGGCCAACGTGGTACCCGGCATCGGTTTCTCGCCCGACAAGATGCTGCAGGGGCGACTGTTCTCCTACGGTGATGCCCAGCGGTATCGGCTTGGCGTCAATCATCATCTGATTCCGGTTAACGCGCCACGCTGCCCGGTACACAGTTACCATCGTGACGGCGCCATGCGAGTCGACGGCAACCACGGCGGCACACTTGGTTACGAGCCGAACGAGCAAGGCGAATGGGCCGAGCAACCCGATTTCCGCGAGCCCCCGCTAAGCTTGCAAGGGGCTGCGGCACACTGGGATCACCGCGAGGACACGGACTATTTCTCGCAACCCGGCGCGTTGTTCCGCTTGATGAGTCCGGAGCAGAGGCAAACCTTGTTCGAGAACACCGCGCGTTCAATTGGCGGCGCCTCGCGTGAAGTCCAGATGCGCCATATCGGCCACTGTCTGAAGGCCGACCCGAGTTATGGCGAAGGTGTCGCAAAAGCGCTGGGCATCGCTATGAGCGAAGTTGGCGGGTAGTAGCAATTCTTCCTGGCACTGGAACAAACCGGATTTCCTGCCTTCAATGCAGGCAGCAACCAGACAAGAAACGGGCCGGTGCGCTGCGGCCTTTTCTTGCGGTCTTTCCAGTTGCTGGGCGGCCGCCCCTTACCCTGCCAGGTTGCCCGGATAAACTGTAACCATCTGCCCAAACAATGGCGCCAGATATGAATGAACCCAAAAGCGAGCAGATTTTTTCAACGTGCTGTTCATCTGAACACCTTCGCATGTTAGATGATCTGCCCTGGTAAGCGATTTCCAAAACATTGAACGAAAAATTTGCTCAACTGCCGAAGCTGAAGAAATCCTGATACATTCCTGCCTGACCTTGAAATATCTCTTATTGTTTTCTCTGAACTGACATGACACATAAACCCCGGCCTCTAATCGATTTGCTGGTCAGCATTGTTCTGCCATCGGCCATCCTGATGAAATTCAGCGGCGATGAGCACCTGGGTGCCGTCGGTGCGCTGGTGCTGGCGCTCGCGTTTCCGATTGGCTGGGGCCTGTACGAACTCATTCGTTTTCGAAAGAAGAACTTCATCGCGGCGCTGGGTTTGATCAGCGTGCTTCTGACTGGCGGCATCGGCCTATTGCAACTCGACACCGAATGGCTGGCGATCAAGGAGGCGGCGATCCCTGCGATACTTGGGATCGCGGTGATTATATCGGCACAGATTGGCAAGCCATTGATCAAGGTACTGCTGTACAACCCGACCGTGATGAACACCGGGAAGATTAACCGGATCCTGCAGGAACGCGGCCACGATGACATGTTTCTGGGCAGTCTGACCAGGGCAACTTACCTGTTAGGCGGGACTTTCTTTTTCTCTGCAGTGATGAATTATCTACTGGCAACCTGGATTGTCACCAGCCCAACGGGGAGCGCGGCATTTAACGAGGAACTGGGTCGTATGACCCTGCTCAGCTACCCGGTGATTGCGATTCCATCCATGGCGATGATGCTCACAATTTTCTATCTCTTGTGGCGACGCATTCATCACCTTACCGGATTGCCACTGGAAGAGATGCTGGTCACGCCCGGGGCAAGCGAGAAATGACGAAAGTTCGGCTAGCCTGAGTGCGCCTTCACAAACTTCGCTCGACAGTTCTCACCCCCGATCTGCTACCGCGTTTATTCTCCCGCACGGCCACGCGATAACCTCGGCACCTGTGAAATTGAACAGGGCCAGGTCTTACACATTGCGTCTTACCCGGTGCGTCAGGTAGCATCGGGATATGGCCAGACCACCCAGAATTGAGTTCGCCGGCGCTATATATCACGTAACAGCGCGCGGAGATCACGGACAATCCGTATTCAAAGACGACACTGATCGCATGAATTTGCTGTCGGTGTTCGCGCAGGCAGCGTCACGCTTCAACGCCCGGGCACTCGCCTTCTGCCTGATGAACAATCATTACCACTTCGTCATTCGCACCGACAAACCCAATCTGTCGCGATTGATGCGCCACGTCAACGGCGTCTATACGCAAATGTACAACCGCCGCCACGGCACCAGCGGGAATCTGTTCCGCGGCCGCTTCAAGGCCATCATCGTTGACCGCAATGCGTACTATCTCGAGGTGTGCCGCCATGTCGATCTCAACCCGGTACGGGCAGGGGTCGTTCGAGTACCGCATCGCTGGCCGTGGAGCAGCTACGTCGCGCACACCGGCAGAATTACCGCGCCTGAATGGCTGGACACAGCGGCTGTCCACGCTGCGGTTTTGGGGCGGCCATTGAGAAACCGCGGTGACTCTCGCAGAGCGGCACAGCGCTATGCCGCGTTTGTCGCCGAAGGCAAAGGCGTAGCGCTTTGGGAAACCGGACTGAGGTCCCAGATCTATCTCGGTGATCGCCGTTTTGTCGACCGAATGCGGTCCAAATCAGGCTCAGGCCAGCCGAATGCCCGGAATACGCCGAAGGCGCAGCGCGTTGCGCCAACGCAGCGACTGCCGGCTTACCTGGCACGTCGCCGTGACCGTGACAGCGGGATTGCCGACGCCTACCGAATAGGCGGTTACACGATGACCGCAATCGCGGATCATGTCGGCTTGTCGATATCCCAGGTGAGCAGGGTTATCCGGAACGTCGAGTTGCGCCAATTTCAGGATTCGGAATGAAAGGCGCGGCCCGGAGCCTGAATCCGCGACTCAACCTCCTCCAGCCCTACCCGTTTCAAAAGTTTTCAAAAATTCTCGCGCCGATTACGCCGAATCCCGACTACAGCCAGATTCGATTATCGATTGGCGAGCCTCGCCATGCGACGCCAGAGTTCATCCAGACCGCACTGACGGGAGCACTGGACGGCCTCTCGTCATACCCGACCACACAGGGAACGATCGAGTTACGTACCTCGATCGCGCAGTGGCTCGCTCGCCGCTACGACCTGCCAGAGCCCGATGCCGACAGACAGGTGCTGCCTGTCAATGGCACCCGGGAAGCGTTGTTTGCATTCGCCCAGACGGTCGTAGACGACTCGCAGCCAGATGCGATGGTGGTAATGCCCAATCCGTTCTACCAGATTTACGAGGGCGCAGCGCTGCTTGCCGGGGCCTCACCGGCGTTCATCAATCTGACGCCCGAATCGGGCTTTGCACTTGATACTGGCTCGCTCAGCAATCGTGTCTGGGAACGAACCCAACTGGTGTACGTGTGCAGCCCGGGCAACCCTACCGGGCATGTGATGCCAATGGAAGAATGGGAGAAACTGTTCGAACTGGCGGACGAATATGGCTTTGTGATCGCCTCGGACGAGTGTTATTCGGAAATTTACTTTGACGAGCAAGCGCCGCCCCTTGGTGGCCTGCAAGCAGCACATGCACTCGGACGTAAGGACTACAGAAATCTGGCGGTGTTCAGCAGCCTGTCGAAGCGCTCCAACGTGCCCGGCATGCGCTCCGGGTTCATTGCCGGTGACGCCGAACTGCTCGAGAAATTTCTGCTGTACCGGACGTATCACGGCTCCGCAGTGAACCCGGCAGTACAGGTTGCCAGCGTCGCCGCGTGGAACGACGAAGCGCATGTTGAAGAGAACAGACGCCTGTATCGGGAGAAGTTTTCGACAGTGGTTCCACTGTTACAGGAGGTGACGCAGGCAAGCATGCCGCAAGCCGGTTTCTACCTGTGGCTGGGAACGCCAATTGACGACATAGAATTCGCTAGGCATTTGTACCAACACTATAATGTCGTCGTCCTGCCTGGCAGCCTCCTCGCCCGTGATGCGCATGGGAGTAATCCCGGCCGTAACCGGGTTCGGATCGCTTTGGTCGCGCAGCCGGAAGAATGCCTTGAAGCCGCGCAACGTTTGCAGGACTGCATCGGCAAGCTCTGATTGCCTCCGAAGTTCCCGTAGCCGGAAGCTGCTATCAATCCAGCATCCGGGGGCCTGGAACAGTTACAGCACCTTATAACAAGGAAGATTCACATGGCAGATTTAAAGGCGGTGATCGAACAGGCGTTCGAGAATCGCGCATCGATTACGCCCAGGACCGCGGATGCCGCGGTTCGCGAGGCGGTTGACGAAACTATTGCGCAACTCGACAGTGGCGCCGTGCGCGTCTCGGAAAAATCGGGATCGGAATGGATCACACATCAATGGCTCAAGAAAGCAGTGCTGCTTTCGTTTCGCCTGGCCGACAACGAAGTCATTCGCGATGGCTATACAAATTATTTTGACAAGGTCGACTCGAAATTCGCGACCTACGGCGATGCGGATTTCAAATCCGGCGGTTTTCGCGTCGTTCCACCTGCGGCAGTGCGCCGCGGCGCGTTCATCGCGAAGAACGTGGTGTTGATGCCGTCGTACGTCAACCTCGGCGCCTACGTTGATGAAGGCACGATGGTCGATACGTGGGCGACAGTGGGATCATGTGCGCAGATCGGAAAGAATGTCCATTTGTCCGGCGGCGTGGGAATTGGCGGCGTTCTCGAGCCACTGCAGGCGAATCCAACCATTATCGAAGACAACTGCTTTATCGGCGCACGCTCCGAGATAGTGGAAGGCGTGATCGTCGGCGAAGGCTCGGTCATCTCGATGGGCGTTTACATCGGGCAGAGCACAAAGATTTATAACCGTGATACTGGTGAAGTGATGTACGGCAAGATCCCGGCCGGCTCGGTTGTGGTTTCGGGAAATCTGCCCTCGGCGGACGGCAAATACAGCCTGTATTGCGCAGTTATCGTGAAAAACGTCGACGCGAAGACGCGCGCAAAAACCAGCATCAATGAATTGTTGCGCGGCGACTGACGCACACCAGCCAGGTCTTTGAGCAGTGACTGAGGCGCACTGATTAGTTGGTCGCGCGGGTACTGCCACAGGCTGACTTGGTTGTTACGCGATTTCCGGCACCCACCAACTAGGTCGCATTGCGGTGGCTAGCGTACATCGATTGGCCTCTTGCACGTACCGATTGGGTCATTGTGCACTGACTGGCGCACACCGATTGGGCCACTGCGCACTGACTGGCGCACGCTGATTGGAGCATTGCGCACTGACTGGTGCGCACCGATTGCGCTATTGCACATCCACTGACGCGCACAGATTGCGCCATTTCGCGTTGACTGACGCGCACAGATCAGGCTCCTGCCCGCTGACTGGCCCGCATCGGCCAGCCTATTGCATCTGCGACTGACGCGCACGAACGGTGATATTCGCGGTGGCTGGCCCTCGCAGCGGGCGAAATACCCGGTGATGCCGCGTACGGGCATATGAAATGCATAACAACTGATGCCCGTACCCCGACGAGGGACCTTTCGAGCGAGCACGTGTCGCGAATTCGTCTCAGACGAGGCGCACCCTGCGGCAGCTTAAGCGTCTCATGAGGCTCTTCAGAGGTGTACGGAGCAAATTCCCATCATTTTTGATGCAGGAAGCAGTGAGGCACAGTATTGGCAAGCTGTTGGGTCCGGGTGTTCGATAGCGAAACGGCAGTCGAGCGAGGACAGAATTTGACGATTTCACGCACGCCAACATAGCTGCGTATATCGGCAAGAATCAAGGGGAAAGCGGCGAAATATGGCTCGCTCTCCCACCGTAGCAGCCGAATAATCCCAGGTTCGACAGGCTGCTGACATCCACAGTTAGGCAGCGGGGGCAGCATGTTTCTTGATCCACTCTTCAAACTCATGGCCGAGAAAGACGCGTCGGATTTGTTCATCTCGACGGGCTCACCAATCTCGATCAAGATTCTCGGCAATATCATGCCAGTGAATCAGACGATCGTTGATGGCGAACTGGCCCGCAAGATTTCCGACGAGTTAATGAACGAGGAACAGGCAGCCCAGTTTGCACGAGACTGGGAAATGAATTTCTCGCATGTATTACGCGATGTCGGGCGCTTCCGGGTCAACATTTTCCGGCAACGCAACAATATCGGCATGGTCATCCGTTACCTGCGTAGCGGCACGCCCGGAATCGAAAAACTAAGGCTCCCCAGTCTGCTTAAAGAGCTGGTCATGGAAAAGCGTGGCCTGATACTGGTGGTTGGCTCGACCGGGTCCGGCAAATCGACGACGCTCGCGGCAATGATCGAACACCGCAATGCAATGAAATCGGGCCACATCCTGACGATCGAAGACCCGATGGAATTCGTGTTCAAGAATGAAAAATGCGTGATCAACCAGCGCGAGGTCGGAACAGATACCCATTCTTACGAAAACGCGCTGGTCAACGCGATGCGCGAAGCCCCGGACATGATGATGATTGGTGAGGTTCGCGACAGGGAAACGCTGAAGCACGCGTTGCTGTACGCACAGACCGGTCACCTGTGCGTTTCGACCCTGCATGCGAACAACAGTTACCACGCGCTGAACCGAATCATCAATTTCTTCTCGCATGATGCGCGTCCATCGCTGTTGTCCGATCTGTCTATGAGTCTGCGCGCGATCATCTCCCAGCGATTGGTCAAGGCCAATGACGGAACGATGGCTGCTGCGGTAGAGGTCATGCTGAATACCAAGCTGGTGTCGGAGCACATTCGCAAGGGTGAGATCGAGGAGATCAGGCAGGCAATGGAGCAAAGCCTGACTGCCGGTTCAAAGACTTTTGAACAAGCCTTGTTCCAACTGTATCAACAGGGCGTCATTGCAAAGGAAGAGGCGCTGGAGAATTCAGACTCCGCAACCAACCTGTCATGGCTGATCAACAACTATGAGCAAAAAGCCGCCGGCAAGCTCGGCGAGAGCCCCACTGGTCGCATTGTGTCACAGCCTGGTGGCAACTATTCATTCGACGAGATCAAGCTGAACGTAGACGAGAAGCGGTAAATACACTACCTTTCGAGATACTCCAGTGTATTGCTAGGCTAGGTTCCGCAGCGCGGGCGAGTTTCAGGCTCGCCCGTTTTCGTTTTATTCGTCACAAAGATGGCTTCAGACACATTCAAGCTTGCCAGCGAGTTGATCTCTCGCAAATCGGTCACGCCGGAGGACGGCGGGTGCCAGACATTGATTGCGCAGCGCCTGTCGAAATGCGGCTTCACGAGCGAATCCATGCGCTTTGGCAATGTCGACAACATGTGGATACGACGCGGCTCGGTCGCGCCGCTGTTGTGCTTTGCCGGACATACGGACGTCGTTCCACCGGGACCACTCGAATCATGGACGTCGGATCCGTTCGCCCCCACTGTGCGCGACGGCCGTTTGTATGGACGCGGCGCGGCAGACATGAAATCGTCTCTTGCGGCATTTGTTACCGCAATCGAGCAGTTCGTTAGCAAGTATCCTGACCACGCCGGATCAATCGCATTGTTGCTGACGTCCGACGAGGAAGGCCCGGCGAAAGACGGCACCGTGAGAGTCGTTGAAGCTCTCAGGACGCGCGGCGAACAGATCGACTTCTGTGTGGTGGGTGAGCCGACTTCGGCAGAACGTATTGGTGACACTATCAAGAATGGTCGAAGAGGTTCACTATCCGGGAACATCACCGTCACTGGCGTGCAAGGCCACGTCGCTTACCCCCATCTGGCGCGCAATCCGGTGCATCTGTTTGCGCCCGTGCTTAGCGAACTCGCCGCGACGCAATGGGACGATGGCAACGAGTTCTTCCCCCCGACGACCTGGCAGGTTTCAAATATTGGTGCCGGCACCGGCGCGAACAACGTGATTCCCGGCGAGTTACATGCGCAGTTCAATTTCAGATTTTCTCCCGAAAGCACGGTAGACAATCTGAAGAGCCGTGTCGCGGCAATTATCGATCGACACCAACTCGATTGCGAGATCGAATGGTCGCTGTCGGGAAAACCATTCCTGACCGGGCGCGGGAAACTGGTGAAATCAGTAAGCAGCGCCGTGAAAGTGGTCACCGGCATTGTTCCCGAACTGTCGACAAGTGGCGGCACATCGGACGGCAGATTCATTGCCGATTTCTGCGAGCAGGTGGTCGAACTTGGACCGGTGAATGCGTCGATTCACAAGCTGAACGAACATATCGCTGTCGATGACATAGACACCCTGTCGCGAATTTATCAGCAAACGCTGGTTGAATTGCTAAATGGCGACTGAGGACACGGCGCACCTGCGTACGGTGCGCGACGTATTGCGTTATGCGGTCAGCAGCTTCAACCGCGCCGATCTGTCGTTCGGTCATGGCAGCGACAATGCCTATGACGAAGCGGCATATCTCGTATTGCACTCGCTGTCGCTGCCGATCGATCGTCTCGATCCGTTTCTGGATGCGGCACTGACGCCGGTTGAAATGGCCGCGACGCTTGCGCTGATCGGCGCACGTATCGAGAAACGCCTACCTGCGGCCTATCTCACCAACGAGGCGTGGCTGGGTGAGTTCCGCTTTCATATTGACGAGCGCGTCATCGTCCCACGATCGCATATCGGCGAGTTGCTGAGAGAACAGCTGTCTCCGTGGATCACTGCACCCGACGCAGTGGAGCACGCACTTGACCTTTGCACTGGTTCAGGATGCCTCGCGATTCTGCTGGCACACGCGTTTCCCGCGGCGCAAGTCGATGCGACAGATCTTTCCGGCGACGCGCTGGACGTCGCCCGGCGCAACGTCAGCGACTACGGATTGCAGGATCGCGTGCGGCTGCACCAATGCGACGTGTTCGCCACGCCGGAGACCCGTTACGACGTGATCGTGTCAAATCCACCCTATGTGGATGCCGAAGCGATGGCGGCGCTGCCGGCGGAATACAGGGCAGAACCGTCGATGGCGCTATCCGGTGGCGAGGATGGTCTGGACATTATTCGCCGCATTATCGATGAGGCGCCTGCCCACCTCGCGCCCGAAGGCATTCTGGTGGTCGAAGTCGGCAATGACCGACCGGCAGTCGAAAAAGCCTACCCGGAGTTGCCTTTCGTCTGGCTTGCGACCGCAGCTGGCGAAGACTTCGTCTTCTTGCTGGCCGCTGAAGACTTGCGCGGCTTTTTGCGCTGAGCAGCAGCAGCGGCCGAAGTCGCCGCATTTGCAGTTCCCGCAGCTGATCTTCCTGCGCCAGGTTTCCCCGTACCTGGTTTCCTTGCGCCAGGTTTCCCCGCACCTGGTTTCGCCGTACCTGAATTCGCTGTACGTGAATTCGCAGCACCGGATTTTCCAGCACCTGATTTTCCAGCACCTGATTTCGCAGCACCAGTTCTCGCAGAGCCTTTTCTCGCAGGACTTGAAGCCGCCGCTTTGGGGGAAACCGCTGGTGGTTCACTACCAACCCAGCTTAGCAAGTTGCGAATTTCAGCTTCCTTGATTTCAACCCAGGTGCCTCGCTTCAAGTGGGGGGGCAGCGTTACGATACCGAATCGAATGCGCATCAAGCGGCTAACGCGTAGACCGAGTGACTCGAACATGCGCCGCACAATCCGATTGCGCCCCTCTTTCAGCACCACGCGGTACCAGTGGTTGCGCCCTTCCCCACCTTTTGCCTCCAACTCATCGAATCGGGCCAGTCCGTCTGACAGCCGCACTCCCGATCGCAACTGCCGCATGGTGTCGTCGCTCAACGCGCCGAAAATACGCACTGCATATTCACGCTCGACCTCGAAACGTGGATGCATGAGCCGGTTTGCAAGCTCACCCGACGTGGTAAAAATCAACAGACCGCAGGTATTAAAATCAAGTCGGCCGACAGCAAGCCATTTCGCGCTGCGAATTGTCGGCAGTTTCTCGAATACGCTGGTACGCCCCTTGGGATCGTCGCGAGTAACAATTTCGCCTTCGGGCTTGTGATAGAGAATGACTCGCGGCAGTCGCGCAGTCACCTTGAACTGAATGCGACGGCGACCGAACAAGATAACGTCTTCACTGGTGACGCGCAGCCCAAGTGTCGCGACCTCCGCGTTGACTTTGACCTTGCCGGCTTCTATCAATTTCTCCATCGCGCGACGCGACCCGAGCCCGGCCTGGGCAAGTACTTTCTGAAGTTTCTGCGATTTGGACACAGCCGGCGCGGCCGTCTCCTGTACAGGCGTTCGTTTAGCCGGCGCGCGTAGCGGCTTGCGCGCAGTGCGCGTTACTTTCGGCGTGGACTTGATCGTACCGCGGCCTCGACGTTTAGGTGATTCGCCTGCTTTTGCCATTGCGTTGATGGATTCCGCGCTTACACCGACCGGCGCTCAATAAAAGACTGCGCGAGCGTGCCACTGTCGACATGCTCCAGTTCACCACCAACCGGCAAACCTCGCGCGATGCGGGTCACTTTCAATCCACGTGCCGCCAACATTTCGGCAAGATAATGCGCGGTCGCCTCGCCTTCGACAGTGAAGTTGGTGGCGAGAATCACTTCTTTGACGAGTCCGTCATTGGCGCGTTTTGCCAGCTTGTCGAGATTGATTTCTTTCGGACCGATACCATCCAGAGGCGACAATCGGCCGAGCAACACGAAGTAAAGGCCTCGATACGCCTGCGCCTGCTCCATCATGGCGACATCACCAGGCATTTCGACGACGCACAACAGACCGGCATCGCGACGCACCGAACTACACAGCTCGCACAACTGCGCCTCGGTAAAATTGTTGCACTTCTCACAATGTTCAATATTTGCTACCGCATGTTCGAGTGTAGAGCCAAGTCGGCTTGCGCCGTCACGATCATGTTGCAGCAAATGGTAGGCCATGCGTTGCGCCGATTTTGGGCCTACGCCAGGCAAGCAACGCAGTGCTTCAACCAACGCTTCGAGGCTAGAGGGCGTTTTCATGAAGCATGCATTTCTGTCCCGGAATTAGTGGGTGTACAAAACCCACCGACAGTGACACTAGAATGGGAATTTCATTCCGGGTGGAAGCGGAAGTCCCGAGGTCACGCCTGACATCTTTTCCTGGGTCGTCGATTCAACTTTTCGAACGGCGTCATTCACCGCGGCCGCCACCAGGTCTTCGAGCATTTCCTTGTCGTCGCCCATCAGGCTCGCATCGATGCTGACACGCTTGATATCGTGGCGACCAGTCATGATCACTTTCACCATCCCGGCCCCCGCCTGGCCTTCGATTTCCATCGAGGCTATCTGTTCCTGCGCCTTCTTGAGATTTTCCTGCATCTCCTGAGCCTGTTTCATCAGGCCCGCGAGTTGTCCCTTCATCATGTTTCCTTTCCGAAAGTGCGAGTTTGACTTGCTTGTTCAAGCGATCTCACCGTGATCGCAGCCGGTCCTGTTTGTGCAGCTTTACGAGACCGGTTTGATCGAATCGTCAATGACTTTGGCGTCGAGATTCTCAACCAGATCGCGAACGAAGGGATCGGTATCTATCGCCTCGATAGCGTGGTCGAGCTTTTCCTGTTGCTCACGTTCTTCCTGCGCGGCAGGCGTATTGCCCTTTCCGCCGACTTCGATTTTCAAGCGCAAGCGCTCCCCAAAGCGCATTCTCAATGCAGCTTGCAGTTTCGCGTTGTATGCCGGCTCGAGAAGATGTCGATGCGGTTCCGGCACCGATAGCTCAAGAACATTGGATTCGAATTTTCGCAGCTCGCAATGATCAGCCAGCATACGCGCCATCCCGCCAAGTTTGATTTCCTTGACCAGAGAACGCCAGTCACGAATCTCGTTCGGCATTTGTACGCTGTCTTGCGAAACCATGCCTTGATCTTCGTCACGGTAATCAACCGTATCCTGATTTACCGCGTTCGATCGCCCACCTGGGCTCGTGCGTTGCACGTTGCCCGCAGCCATTTTCTTCGATTCGGCTTGCTTCAGTCCAATTTTCTGCGATCCGGATTGCTGCGGATCGGCTTGCTTCGGATCGGGTTGCGCCGATCCAACTTGTCTGGATTGCGTTGCTTTCGATTCCGGTCTTCGCGACTCAAGCGGACCCGCACCTGGTCTGGCCGCGGCCGACGATCCAGCGTTTTTGCCTGCCTGCCTCGCTGCAGGTTCATTGGCATTCGTCATTCCGCCCGGTGCGGAGCCACCATCATCCGGAAAAAACGTCAGCATGCGCAGCAAGGTCATCGTAAACCCTGCATATTCATCCGGGGCGAACCCGAGATCACGCCGCCCGTGAAGCGCGATCTGATACATCAATTGCAAATCCTCGGCACTGACCTTTTCGGCCAATGCCGCAAGTGCGCCCGAATCGGCATCTTCCGGGTTGATGGAATCGGGAATGGATTGCGCCAGTGCCAGTCGATGCAACAGTGTCGCGAGTTCCTCGAGAGCGGAATCAAATGACAGATTGCGTTCGGCCATTCGCTCGGCCTGCGAGATCAATGCAGGGCCGTCGCGAGCGGCCAACGCGTTGAGTATGTCGATCAGGTAACTGCGGTCGACTGCGCCAAGCATATCCCGAACCGCACCCTCCTCTACCTTGCCCGCGCCATGCGCGATCGCCTGATCGAGCAATGAAAGCGCATCGCGCATGCTGCCCTGCGCAGCGCGCGCCAGCAATGCAAGTGCGGCGTCGTCCGATTCGGTCAATTCCTTGTCTACGATGGCGCGCAGCTGGCCGCGAATCTGTGTCAAGGGAATCTGCTTCAGGTTGAACTGCAAGCAACGTGACAGAACGGTCACCGGAATCTTCTGTGGGTCAGTTGTCGCGAGAATAAACTTGACGTGTTCCGGTGGTTCCTCAAGCGTCTTGAGCATGGCGTTGAACGCATTGCGCGACAGCATGTGCACTTCGTCAATGATATACACCTTGAAGCGCCCGGAAGTCGGCGCATACATCGCGTTGTCGAGCAATTCACGCATGTTGTCGACCTGCGTATTGGACGCGGCATCGAGTTCCATGACATCGATGAAACGCCCAGCGTCAATCGCCACACAGGGACCACAAGTACCACATGGTTCAGCAGTAACACCGGTTTCACAGTTCAGCGACTTGGCGACAATGCGCGCGATTGTGGTCTTGCCAACACCGCGAGTACCGGTAAACAGCCATGCATGATGCAGCCGGTTGCCGCCGAGCGCGTTGGTCAGCGCCCGCACGACATGCTCCTGGCCGACCAGTTCGGAAAACGCCTTCGGGCGCCACTTTCTCGCCAGAGCGAGTGTCATACGACCATACCGTCCATTCGCAGTCGCGCCACCTGGTGGCGGCGGCACGGCTGCAGGAAGGGGTGGCGAGCCCTTACCCCGGCACTTGCATAAAATAGCTGTGGCTGCTTCCTTCCGGACCTGACCAGATTCACTACCATGCAATGCGGGGAGGCCCGCCATTGAAACTGACAACTGCGCGCATTATGTATCGGGCAGACTTGCATCCGCCTTTCAAACCGAAGCAATTTTAAGATTGATTTCGATAATCGGTATTTCTTTGAGCGCTCGCAGCCATATTCGTTCGCAGTCATATTTACTTGCGGCAATCATAAACCCAGGCAGCAACCTTTTGCTCTGGCAACTGACTTGTTCTCAAGCGAGGACCTCTTCTTCAGTCTACAACGACTGGAATGTTACCGATACGGTTTCGCCATTGTGCGGGTCCGGTCTTATGCACAGAATCGCCTGAAGCGTCGACAGCCACAGTTACCGGCATGTCCTGAACGTCAAACTCGTAAATGGCTTCCATACCGAGGTCTTCAAAAGCAACAACACGCGCTGATTTGATCGCCTTTGACACAAGATAGGCGGCGCCTCCAATCGCGATGAGATAAACCGCCTTGTGCTTGCGGATCGTCTCGATTGTCGCCGGTCCGCGCTCTGCCTTGCCAATCATACCTAGCAATCCGGTCTTGCCGAGCATCAATTCGGTGAACTTGTCCATGCGTGTCGCAGTTGTCGGTCCGGCCGGGCCCACCGCTTCTTCGCGCACCGGATCTACCGGGCCGACGTAATAAATGAACCGCCCGTTGAAATCCACCCCCGCTGGCAATTCCTGCCCACTTTCCAGCAACTGACGAATTCTCTTGTGAGCCGCGTCGCGTCCGGTCAACAGTTTGCCGTTGAGCAACAATGCCTCGCCCGGCTTCCAGCCAGCGATATCCTCGCGAGACACTGACGCCAGATCGACGCGCCGCGCCTGGGCTGACGGCGCCCAGTGAACGTCCGGGTAGTCTTCCAGCTTCGGTGCTTCGAAGTGCGCAGGGCCACTGCCATCAAGTACAAAATGAATATGGCGGGTTGCTGCGCAGTTTGGAATGATGGCCACCGGCAACGAAGCGGCGTGCGTCGGGTAGTCCTTGATCTTCACGTCCAGAACCGTGGTGAGTCCGCCAAGGCCTTGCGCACCGATACCGAGGGCATTGACCTTGTCGTGTATCTCGATTCGTAGCTCGTCAAGGTGACTGGAAGGTCCGCGACGCTTGAGCTCGTGCATGTCGATCGGCTCCATTAATGCCTCTTTGGCAAGCACCATCGCTTTTTCGGCGCTACCGCCGACCCCGATGCCAAGCATGCCGGGCGGGCACCAGCCGGCTCCCATCGTCGGGACCGTCTCCACTACCCAATCGACAATGCTGTCCGACGGGTTGAGCATGACAAGTTTCGATTTGTTTTCCGATCCACCGCCTTTCGCGGCGACATCGATTTCGACCTTGTCACCGGGCACCAGATCAATGTGTACGACCGCTGGCGTGTTATCGCGCGTGTTGCTGCGTTTGCCCGCCGGATCCGCAACGATCGACGCGCGCAGCGTGTTATCCGCGTTCAGGTAGGCCCTTCGTACGCCTTCGTTCACCATGTCCACCACTCCCCTTGCAGTGGAATCCCAACGAACATCCATACCGACTTTGACGAACGCGACAACGATACCGGTATCCTGGCAAACGGGCCGCTTCCCTTCCGCGCACATTCGTGAATTGGTCAGGATTTGCGCTATTGCATCTCTCGCCGCCGGTGATTCTTCCCGCTCATAGGCAGTCGCGAGCGATTCGATAAAGTCACGCGGATGAAAGTACGAGATGTACTGCAACGCATCGGCAACGCTTTCGATGAGATCTTCCTGTCGGATTGCGGTCATATGAACTTGTGAGTGCGCACCGCGCACAATGCGCTGTGCGTGGCGTCTGAATGCGGGTTTGCGAAGCTGAGCGGGACATTATAAATCAGCCGCCAGGCCCGGACTATCTGCGTGCTCAGACGTACAAACACACATGACGAAACGGTTCGGGCCCCGCCGGTTTCACAATGCAGGACTGATTGCTGGCGTGTGTCGCTATAATCGGGGGAGATCAAGCAGAAGCGCGCTGACAACGGTCGCGCAGGCTGGATTCGGATAAGCGGGTTCGCTCATCTGATTTCGTTGTACACCAATATGTTACGGTCAATCTGTAACGGGCAAGCCAGCCTGCATGCGTTTCCAGAAATATCCATTTCCGGGGGGAGAATCGGATGAGCAACATTGAATCAATTCTGCACGAAAACCGCGTATTTGAGCCGTCGGCTGAGTTTGTAAAGCAAGCAAATATTTCAGGCATGCCGGCCTACAAAGCGCTTTGCGAAGAAGCCGAGCAAGACTATGAAGGTTTCTGGGCTCGCCAGGCGCGCGACAATCTGCTTTGGCACAAACCGTTTCACAAAGTACTCGACGAAAGCGACCCACCGTTTTTCAAGTGGTTCCATGACGGCGAACTAAACGTCTCATATAACTGCCTCGACAGACATCTGAATACGCAACCCAACAAGGTCGCGATTATTTTCGAGGCTGACGACGGTACGGTCACCAAGATCACCTACAAGCAGCTCTATCACCGCGTTTGTCAGTTCGCAAACGGTCTAAAGAGCCTGGGAATCAAGCCTGGCGACAGAGTCGTCATCTATATGCCGATGTCGATTGAAGCTGTGGCGGCGATGCAGGCGTGCGCGCGCATTGGCGCAACCCATTCCGTTGTATTCGGCGGATTTTCGGCGAAAAGCCTGCAAGACCGTATCGGCGACGCTGGTGCAGTTGCCGTACTGACGGCTGACGGCCAGATGCGTGGCGGCAAGGAAATCCCGCTCAAACCGGTCGTCGACGAAGCCATCGCCATGGGTGGTTGCGACAGTATCAAGCACATGGTTGTGTACAAACGCACCGGTTCGAACGTGAACATGCAGGAAGGCCGCGACGTCTGGCTCTCTGACCTGGTGCAGAACCAACCCGACGTGTGCGAGCCGGTATGGGTCAATGCGGAACATCCGCTGTTCATTCTCTACACCTCGGGTTCGACCGGTAAACCGAAAGGCGTCCAGCATAGTTCGGCAGGTTATCTACTGCACGCCATGCTCACCATGAAGTGGACTTTCGATTTCAAGGGATCGGATGTTTTCTGGTGTACAGCAGACGTCGGTTGGGTAACAGGCCACACCTATATTGCGTATGGGCCACTCTCCGTTGGTGCAACCCAGGTCGTATTCGAGGGCGTACCGACTTACCCCAAGCCGGACCGGTTCTGGAAAATGATCAACGAGTTCGGTGTAACCGTGTTCTACACCGCCCCGACTGCGATCCGCTCGCTGATCAAACTGGGTGCCGACCTGCCGAAGAACTACGATCTGTCGTCACTGCGTCTGCTCGGAACCGTCGGCGAACCGATCAACCCGGAAGCATGGATCTGGTACTACGAGACAGTCGGCGACAAGCGCTGCCCGATCGTCGACACCTGGTGGCAGACCGAGACCGGTGGGCATCTGATCACCCCGCTCCCGGGCGTGACACCAATGAAGCCAGGGTCCTGCACCATGCCACTGCCCGGCATTATTTGTGACATCGTCGACGAAACCGGCGAGTCAGTGGAAAAAGGCAGTGGCGGCATTCTGGTCATCAAGAAACCATGGCCGGCAATGATCCGCACCATCTGGGGTGATCCAGAACGATTCAAGAAGACCTATTACCCGGAAGATTTCAAAGGCAAGTACTACCTCGCCGGTGATGGCGCAAACCGCGATCTCGACGGTTATTACTGGATTATGGGGCGCATCGACGACGTACTGAATGTGTCAGGACACCGTCTCGGCACAATGGAAATTGAATCCGCACTCGTCGCACACGATCTGGTCGCGGAAGCGGCCGTTGTCGGTAGACCACACGACGTGAAGGGCGAATCTGTCATTGCATTTGTCGTTCTCAAAAGCGACCGCCCGAGTGGCGAAGAATCGAAAAAGATCTCCAAGACGTTGCGCGACTGGGTTGGAAAAGACATCGGCGCGATTGCAAAGCCAGAAGAAATCCGTTTTGGAGACAACCTGCCGAAAACACGCTCCGGCAAGATCATGCGGCGTCTCCTGCGCGCCATCGCCAAAGGCGAAGAAATTACCCAGGACGTCTCGACGTTGGAGAACCCTCAGATTCTGGATCAATTGAAGGAAACGATATAGCTTGAAATCTGGCGAAGGTAGACACGGAGTCGTGCGAAGGTGCGGCGACGGCAATGCACCAGTCTCTGGTGCGGTATGTCGGCATTAAAATCCGAGCGTCATTGAATGCTCAATGAAACCGTTTGATTACGCCAGATGCGCTCTGTAACAAGATCAGTCGTTTTGACAGCACACTGGCGGTCCGCTATCCTGCGCCGCCTTATGCAGGAGAGATGACCGAGTGGCTTAAGGTGCACGCCTGGAAAGCGTGTGTACGGCTCAAACCGTACCGAGGGTTCGAATCCCTCTCTCTCCGCCAGCCCAAAAAGGACCCCTAAGGGTCCTTTTTTTGGTTGGCGGAGAGAGAGGGTGAGAAGCCTCGTGGTTCGACAACCGAGTGTCCGGGGGACATTCGGTTGGACGCCGGAACGGCGGTCCCGGGACGAAGTCTCGGGATGAACGGATCGCCCCAAGGCGAGACGTTCACAATCCCTCTCTCGAAAAAATGGCACCAGCGCATTACCCCGGTGGGCCTTTTGCGTTGGCGGAGAATGAGGGTTGAGACACCTCGTGGTTCGACCAGCGAGCACTGCTCGCGCAGGACGCTGTCACGCAGTGGCGGTCCCGGGACGCAGTCGCGGGATGAACGAATCGCCATATGGCGAGACGTTCACAGTCTATCTCTCGGACAACTGGCACCACTGACCCTCCCTCACTGGTCCTTTTTTGGACTGGCGAAGAGAGCTGAGACGCTTCATGGTTCAACAACCGAATATTCGAGGGACGTTATCGCGATTGAGTCAAACCCATTCGCCTCTGAACCCTTACAGCCAACAAATTACCGGGAGTCAGAGATGTCTTCGTTGTGGCTTAACCACAGTCAAGTACCACACACCGAAGAAAGAAGCGCTCAGGATGAGAATCGCGGCCGCCCAAAGAATCCATCCGCTTCGCGGCCAGTATGGTGCGCGCAAAAATGCGTCACTCACACTCGGGATGCCCCACAGGTCACCGCCTCCACCGCCTACCACCAGTTGGCCGCGCATGCCCATTTCCATGTGTTGGGCCATATCACAATGAATTAGATAGTTTCGTGATTCGGCGGGGACTATGAATGTACCGCTCCTTGAAGTTCCACCCGCCGCCTCGATGTGAAACATGCCAGCTGGGTAAAGATACTTGGGGAGCCCGTGCACCATCCATTGATGGCGCACTTGGTCTTCGTTGATGAATGTAACGTTCACCCGACTGCAGGGTTCAACATTCACCTCGGGCTCGCTCATGCCGAAGATCATGCCTGGTTCGCCGGCGTATTCATGCCCCGCATAAATGGTGAACTCATGGTCACGACTGATTTCATCGCAACCGCGCGGAAGCGTGTCGCTATTCTCGTTCATCACCACACCGGTCGCGTCGACCGTCATATTGTGGCCTTGATGGCCCTGGTGTTCGTCCGTACCTGCCTGGTCTTGGTGGCCTTGATGCCCTTCGTGACCCTGATGCTCTTCTTGTCGTTGAGGTTCTTCGTGACCTTGATGGCCTTCATGGCCCAGATGCTCATCTTGTCCTTTTTGCTCTTCTGCGGCTTGATGCCCTTCGTGACCCTGGTGCTCTCCTTGTCGTTGCGGCTCTTCATGACCTTGATGGCCTTCATGGCCCTGATGCTCATCTTGCCCTTTTTGCTTTACTGCGGCTTGATGCTCTTCGTGGCCTTGGTGCCCCTCGTTTCGTTGCGGCTCTTCGTGACCTTGATGTCCATCATGGCCCTGATGCTCGTTATGCGCCTCTTGCTGGTTTGCGGCTTGATGCTGTTCATGGCCCTGATCAGCATCTGCAGCCAAGCCGCTAGCCGAAAGTGCCAGCAAAATCGCCAGAAACCAGTTCATCACGTGTTCGTTATCGCCTGCGGCGTCGGAGTTTGGCAAATATAAGTCCAACCATCATGCCAACTGCAATCAACAACACACCCAGACGCACGACCATCCACCAGTCTGTTTTTGTATCGCCGAACAAGCCCGGTGCATAGGATTGCCAGATGGGTACTTCCTTGCGGTAATACTCTTGCGTGAAGTAATTGTCCCAGGACACTCCCTGAGTACGCGGCCAGCCGTTCTCGTCGACGAATTCGGCATAGACAATGGCGCTAAGGTTGCCGCCGGGCCCAATCCCGTCGTTGGTAATGCCCTGATACTGGTGGTCGTGGAACGGCCAGATCCCCGGTCCATACGCATGTAGTCCGTCATTGCGCAAGGTGAGCGACAAATCGACCCGCTGACTGGTCGCCAGCCAGACTACATCCTGCGGAACGACAGACGCCCGCGAAAGCTCAGCACCATCACGATGGGTTACGCTGAACTTGTGTCCGTGGGTGTGTAGCGCAATACCTTTCATGCCGCCGTTGACGACGCGCAACTTGATGCGCTCGTCGTCGCTTCCCACCAGCAGCGATTCGCGAAACGTATATGGAAACGATCGACCATTGAGCGTGAAGTAATCTGGACTTGAGTCGGTAATGTCATAGTCTCGATGCATCGACCGGGTGATCAGACGAGGATCGTTATATTCACGAATCCGCTGGCCGAGTTGCTTGTCCAGATCCTGATAATGCAGATCGTACTCGCGGTCGTATTGTTTCAGGAGTGCGCGCGACGGCGCCCTTACGAGACCTGCACCCACGTTCATGGTCTGTAGCCAGTTATTCGGCTTGTTTTCTTCGATCACGAACAGTCCCTGCAGGCCCATCATGACGTGCACATGGGGCTGTACGTGGCAATGGTAGAACATGGTGCCCGCATGGCGGGGCGTCAGCTCATAGGTGCGTGAGAAGCCCGGCATGACAGGCACTTCGCTGGTGACCGGCACACCATCGTTGCCTTCGCCATCGACATCGACGAAGCCATGATCCGCGCCATGCAAATGCAGGGTATGCGGCATGTAGTGGCTGTTCTCAAGCGTAATACGAACCTGATCGCCCTGTTCGATACGGATCGCCGGCGATGGCAGGCGGAGCGAAGGTCGCGCGCGCTGCGACTCGAAGTTTTCCACTGCCATGCCGACAAGCTTCGGCGCAAACACCCACAAACCGGGTTGAATACCTGGCGCGATGTCATATTGGGTGACCGGATTTGGCGACACAGGCGAACCGCCATTGAGTTCCGCGACTTCGAGACGGATATGGATCTCATCCGGGTCACCATCGCCGTCAAGGTCGCGCCCTTTTACCACGGCGTCGGGCGTCAGCTCGCTGGCGAGCAAGGTGTCGTGGCTAACGTTGTTGGTGCCCTTCACGAACGCGGCTACCGCAAACGGATTGTCCGCAACGCATGACGCGGAGAATGATATGTCCACGCCATCAATCGTATTTGCATCGCGCCAACCTGATGCATCCTCCGGACAGAACGGCTCGGACTTAACGGTGCGAGCCTGTCGTGAAGCCGGTAGCGGCCGATAGTCACTTGCACCAAACCACGCGGTCAGCTGCAGGCGCACAGGCAGCGGATACCACTGGGGCGGAAACGCGACAACCGCAAGTAGAATCGCAGCTAACCAAAGCCAGCGGCTCTTCATTGTTTAGGCGCCTGCTGGCGCCGAACAAAGTGGTAACCGAGCGGCAACATCAACACGATCAAGAATCCATAGAGTAGCAGCCGAGTGTAATCCGTCTTGCCAACGGTGAATGGAAACACGGCACTGTAGATCGTGTCTTTGGTCGGATGGCCGGCGGTAACGATGCCGATATAATTTCCGGGAGCAGTAAAGATATGGGCGACCGAGAGCGAAGCATCGGCATGCACCGTCGGAAGGTGATAGAAGACCGTAAGTGAATTGAGATCGTCGATCGCCTCTACGTCCTTTACCTGCACATACTGACCCAGATCGGTCTCGTCCTTGATAATACGAAAGTCTATTGGGACTTCCTTCATGCTGCCGTGTAGATAGTCGAGTACAAACAAGGTTTCGCCGACGTCCGGAAGTTCCTGACAATATTGTTCGTTACCACGCGTCTGAGGCTGATATGCAGTGAAATGTGCATCATAGAAACCGATCTCGATGATGCACTTGTCCTCGCGCAATACCATACCGCCGCCCGCCCAGGCGGGAGCCGCTACCAGCAACGCCAACAAGGTAGCAAAAATGGCAGGAAGATCATGTTTAAGCGAGCGACTGGCTGAGCGTTTCATGCGAACCCAACTCTTTGAACAATCGTATTGCGCTTATTCCGCAGCGCGTCCGCAAAAAAGAAAATCAACATCACCTTTCCTGGTCTGAACATCCGTACGACAACGTGACAACAGAATGCGTTCGCCAATGAAGGCGTTGACGTACGAATAACTCGAGCAAAATAGCTGGCCAAGCAGAAAAGGAATTGCGATTCCTGCCACTGTGTGCGCCTGAGTCTGGCGACTCGACTGCGCAATAAAAATATTGCAATCAGAGGTTTAACCGTTTGAAAGCGCGCTCCAGCGTCAAAAGCCGCGGCCCAAAAACTGATAAACTCAATTCTTTTGCAGACACAGATATTGCACATCACAATGACATCGGCGACCAGCGAAGACCCGAACGTAAAACGTCCCATCGGCAGGTGGACGCGCATCATACAGTCGATCGGAGCGATCATCGTCACCGCCCTGGTGCTTTGGTTCCTGTTCGGCGTGCCGGCCCATTTATTGTTCGGATTTCTATTTGAATAAGTACGCTGATTCTGATCGCCATCAGCTGATATGAATCAATCCCAGTGGGTTTTGATCACTAGAAATTGTGCCGAAAACGCCGCCGCTGATCATCGGTTTGTGGCGCTCCGCGATTAGTGACAACGGTTTTGACGTGTCCTTGCTCGCATAAGAAATCGGAAAGCAGGCTACTACTGACGCAGGACGGATTCATGCCCTAAGCCTGGTCGGTAGGTGTACGGCCGTCAACCTTCCACGATAGCTCCTGGGTGCGACTGCAGGCACGGCGCAATGCCGCGCTGCCTCAACCGGGAAGCCTCCAAAATTTGCCTGCGACGCGCCCTCAGCGGACCAAAAAAAACGTGCGCAACTCAATTCATTACGCACGTTTCGTTTTGCCTTTCGCCCCAGTCCAATTAGGGCGACCAGCCTATCTGCACGCCTTAATCACAGAATCTCTAATGATGCTCTGCGGGCGTGAAGAAATTCGACCAATCGGAGAACCATATTTCGCGTGTCTCGAACGTGTAATTGCTCTCAAGCGCCATCAACGCGATAAATATGAGAATCGCTATCGGCGGCACCAGAATGGCATAAATGATCGCCAGGCGCTCCCACATCATGTGCATGAACACGGCAACAATAAGCCCGGCCTTGAGAAACATGAACAGCAGGATCAAGCTCCAGCGCAAATAGCCCTGAAATGCCATGTAGTCGACCGCATACGAACATGCACTCAAAACGAATAGCCATCCCCATATCCAGAAATAGGTGCTGATCGGATGCTGTTGACCTTCGGCAGACATATTTTCCCCTTACTTGAACACTGAGTTATGGTTTGTAGAACGATTGATCAATCGCATCACCACAAATAGAAGAATGCAAAGATGAAGACCCAGACCAGATCAACGAAGTGCCAGTAAAGGCCCATCGTTTCCACCATTTCGTAACGACCTTTACGACCGGTCATGAATCCCGGGCGCTCGTGGTCGAGGTCACCCCGAAGAACTTTGATGGCGATGATGACCAGGAAAATGACGCCAAAGGTTACGTGCGTGCCGTGAAACCCGGTGATCATGAAAAATGCTGCGCCAAACTGCGGTGCACCCATCGGATTGCTCCACGGCCGCACACCTTCGTCCACAATCAGTTTGGTCCACTCAAAAGCCTGCATGCCGACGAATGAAGCACCCAGCAATGCGGTGATAATCAATAACCAGAACGTGACCTTCCGATTTTTCTCATATCCAAATTTCACGGCCATGGCCATCGTGCCGCTACTCGTAATGAGAATAAACGTCATGATCGCGATCAGCAGTAACGGCACAGGTGTGCCGAATGCCTCCAGCGCAAATACCTCACTCGGATTCGGCCACGGAACCGTGGTCGACATACGGACCGACATGTAAGAGATCAGGAAGCAAGAGAATACGAAGGTGTCGCTGAGCAGGAAGATCCACATCATCGCCTTGCCCCACGGCACGCCTTTGAACGCGCGCTGATCGGAAGACCAATCTGAGACGAGACCTTTCAGGCCGGGTTGTAACTGGACGGATTCAGACACTTTACGAGACCCCTTCTTGTTATGTTGTCAACAGCAACCCAAATAAGATCAACCAAATCACCAACAGGTAGTGCCAGTAGACGGCACACAACTCCACTCCCAGCTCTATGGACTCCATATCCTCATGGCGCCACAGGCGTGACACGGTTCGCGACAGCGCGATCAAACCGCCGATCAAATGCAGGGCATGTACTCCGGTGAGCAAGTAAAAGAAGCCGTTAGCCGGGTTGCCCATGGAAAAGAAACCGGAAGACGCAAGTTGGTCCCACGCCGCCATCTGTCCGACGATGAACGCAATCGAAAATGCCCCACCAACAGCGACGCCGCGCCAGACCGTTTGCAGTTCACCGCGTTTCGCGCCATTCCAGGCCCATTGCAGAAACACACTGCTCAATACGAGGATTCCGGTGTTCATCCACAGTAGCGAGGGCTCTGTCAGCGGCCGCCAGTCGGGATACTCCATGCGCATCGAGTAGGCACTGATGAACAGGGCGAACAACGACGTCGCGACGGCGAGGAAGACACCGAGCGCGAGTTTCTTGTTGGACAAGGGTTTGGTCGTGAAGGGTGATCTCACACCCTCCTCGCGCACACTCTCGGTAGCAGCATCCGCCACCCAGGGTGTGATGTTGATTGTCTGTTTCACCAACCACCAGACAACTACGCCCATCAACAATGCAAGGAAAACCAACGTAATGGTCAACTATCGTCCTTTCGTGCTAACTCTGACCTGTGAATGTCCGTACCGCTCCTAAGCCTTCTTCACGTCCTTGGGCGGAACATTCTGCGGAATATAGTCATCTGCAGCACCTGGTACGCCGTAGTCGTAGGCCCAGCGATACACAGCGGGCAGCTCAGGACCAAAATTGCCATGCTTTGGTGGGGTATCGGCCGTCTGCCATTCCAGCGTGGTTGCTTCCCAGGGATTGTCATCCGCTTTTTTGCCCCGCCATAAACTTACAACCATGTTGTAAAGGAAGAATAGCTGCGCTAACGCGACAATAATGGCCGCAATGCTGATTGCTGCGTTTAAATCCTGTGAGGATTCCGACATGAAAGCGGTATCACCGTATGCGAAGTAGCGCCGCGGAAGACCTTCAAGACCGAGGTAGTGCATGGGATAGTAGATGGCGTAGGTACCGAGAAAAGTCATCCAGAAATGAATTTTGCCCAAGCCTTCGTCGAACATTCTGCCGGTAATTTTTGGATACCAGTGGTAGATGGCACCGAAGATAACAAGTACCGGGGATACCGCCATCACCATATGAAAGTGCGCGATAACGAAATAGGTGTCAGACAACGGCAAATCGACCGTTACGTTCCCCAGGAACAGGCCTGTTAGTCCGCCATTTATGAATGTAAACACAAAGCCAATCGCGAACAGCATTGGCACATTCAGGCGAATGTTGCCGCGCCACAAGGTCAGCACCCAGTTGTACACCTTGAGCGCAGTTGGCACGGCAATGATGAGCGTCGTAGTCGCGAAGAAAAATCCGAAATACGGATTCATTCCGCTGACGTACATGTGGTGTGCCCACACGATGAAACTGAGTCCGCCAATGGCAACGATGGCCCAAACCATCATGCGATAACCGAAAATGGCTTTTCTCGCATGTGTGCTCAGCAAATCAGAAACGATTCCGAAAGCGGGCAAAGCGACGATGTAGACCTCCGGATGCCCGAAGAACCAGAACAAATGCTGGAACAACAGTGGCGTACCGCCGTCATAAGCCGTTTGCTCGCCCAATGAAACCATCGCCGGCATGAAGAAACTGGTACCGATCAGGAGATCCAGAAGCATCATGATCGCGCTGACCAGCAAGGCCGGAAATGCGAGCAATGCCAGGATCGTGGCGATGAAAATTCCCCACACCGTGAGCGGCAGCCGCATCAGAGACATGCCACGCGTACGCGCTTGCAAGACGGTCACGACGTAATTGAGTCCGCCCATCGTGAAACCGACGATGAAGACCGCGAGCGACAAAAGCATAAGAATAATGCCGCCTCCAACTCCCGGTGTACCCGGGCTGATCGCCTGCGGGGGATAGAGCGTCCATCCGGCACCCGTGGCGCCACCAGGCACAAAAAAACTCGCTACGAGTATTAGCACCGCCGCCAGATACACCCAGTAACTGATCATATTGAGGTAGGGAAAGACCATGTCCCTCGCCCCAACCATTAGCGGGATCAGATAGTTGCCAAACCCTCCCAGGAACAAGGCGGTCAACAGGTAGACCACCATGATCATGCCGTGCATCGTGACAAACTGAAGATAGTTGCTCGGATCAATGAACGAAAAGCTATGTGGAAACCCCAGTTGCAAACGCATGATCACTGACAGAACCAGTGCAACCAGGCCTATGCCAATCGCGGTTATTCCGTACTGGATAGCAATTACCTTGGCGTCCTGGCTCCATACATATTTACCGATCCAGGTCTTCGCGTGGTAAAGCTCCATCTCCTCCAGTTCGGAGGGTGGCGCAAAATCCACTGCATCATGGGCGGTAGTTTCTGACATCAGTGTTTCTCCCTGGTTGCGACGTTCTGATGAGGTTTGCGTCCGGATAACGTGTTCATGTATGCGACGACATCGTTCACGCGATCATCAGTTTGTAAAATCGCCGCCATCATGTTCATTTGAAAGCCGTAGTCATCGCCGGAATGGGCACCGCGTATTCCAGCGCGGAAATTCTTCAGCTGATTGACCAGATACCAGTCGCTCATTCCGGCTTGACGCGGCGCTTTGGTAGCGGCAATACCTTCTCCATTCACACCGTGGCAGACTCCGCACGTTATGTATATCTTTTCACCGGCATCCACATCCCCTACGACGGTGGTTGGTGCGGGCGTGTCTGGAAACGTTTCAATGTAGGCAATGACGTTCTCAACGGCGGCATCGTCAACAAGCATCCCTGCCATCGCCGCCATTTGCTGACCCAACACGTCGTCCTCGTGCGCACCACGTACGCCTGTCTTGAAATACTCAAGCTGTCGCCGCAGATACCAGGCTTCCTGTCCTGCGAGTTTCGGTCCGTTGAGTGCCTGATTCCCCTCTCCGGCAGCTCCGTGGCAAGCGGCACAAACGGCGAATTGCGCTTCACCGATCTGCGGGTCGCCGGCCTTCATCGCGAGCGTATCCGCATACGTAGGCTGCGCAGCCAGCCAGGCATCATAGTCCGCCTGTTCATCGACCACGACCACGCCTCGCATGGCATGGTGCGCAGTGCCGCACAGCTCTTCACAAAGCACTTCGAATTCGCCGACACGAGTCGGAGTAAACCAGAGGTAAGTCACCATTCCCGGCACCAGATCCATTTTTACGCGGAACTCGGTGACGGCGAAATCGTGGAGTACGTCTTTGGATCGCAAGTCAAACTTTACCGGCTTGTCGAGTGGCACGTGGACTGTTTGACCAAATATCAGCACGTCATCCTGGCCATACGGATCATCAGCCTCCATCCCGAAAGGATTGTCGTCGCTGACGTAACGCGATTCAACTGCACCAAATTTGCCGTCCTTGCCAGGCATGCGGTAACTCCAGGTCCACTGCTGGCCAACAGCCTCAACAACGTGTGCGTCTTCCGGGACGGTGACAAAATCGGCCCATACGAAAAGGCCTGGCGTAAGCAGAGCAGCCACTCCAACAGCCGTGATGCCCGTAAGCCAACCTTCGAGCTTCTTGTCTTCGGGTTTGTACTCTGAGCGTCGATTGCGGTTATAGCGGAAACGGATGATCGCATACGCCATAAACAAGTTGACGGCTACAAATACGACGCCCGTTACCCAGAACGTAAGATCGAGGGTGAAGTCGATGGTGCTCCAGTTAGACGCAAGTTCAGTGAGATACCACGGACTCACGATATGGAACACCACGGAACCAATGACCAGCAAAATCAACGCAATTGCGAACACCATAGAACTTACCCCTTATTCCCGGCCAACATTGCAGTGGGACTTATGTCGAATATATCGAAATCCCGCTCTTTAATAATTTGTTTTTTGCAATTCTCAATGCACCGGATTTGCGATGCCGTCGCGGGCACTGAAAAAACGTCGCAAGGCAGCGAAGAGACGGCGCCAGCCAGTCTGACCGACGGACAACCGGACCCTGATCGGTCCCGATGTACATGGCTTCGCTGGTACTCGAGTCATGCTTCAAAGTCAGGATCCCGATATCTCCCCGCGTATACTTTTTATATGCCCGCATTTCAGGTGCGGATAATAGCGGACGACAAACGGCGAGTAAATACAATGAGTGCCAGATTTCCTATAAAAAATGCGATGTTATTGAACAAATGGCGACGCTCTGCAATGCCAATTGCGTTGATGCATCCGGGCAGCCCGAAAATTACGCACTTTCTGACTCGTGGATTTCCGCCTTACACCGATACGCGCAATGTCCAGGTTCCTGTCGGACTTCGGTGTTCGATGGCGAAACTTCGGTTCTATTCAAAGCCTGGGAGAGCGAAGACAGATTTGGCGATTTCACGCTTTTTGATGAACCTGCAGCATATCGGGAACAAGTAAGGAGAAATCTGTGAAATACGGATCGCTCTGATTCCTGTTCATTGGGACCGTTACAGCCGAATCATCCTACGTTCGACAAGCCCCAAGAGTGCGGACCATATTTTGCGAATTCCCGCTAAACAGCACGAACAGATATGTGGAATTCGCATGTGATGCCGTAGAAGGCCAACACACCATAACGCACATGGATCCGGCGCACCTACACAGGAAGTTACCGTATCTCACTGACCTCACAAATCTTTTCGAAACTGACGACTACAGCCAGCCATACATGCCTGGCATGCAATTCAAACGGAAACGGTCATTGGCAAAGCCCGGTTTGATCAGCCAAACAACGCTGATTGCGGCATGTTCACCAAATTACTAAGCGGGCAAGCGCCAGCAGAAACACATTGAGCGCCTGTGGAAATCCTTATGTACAAGCGGCATTGCTAACGCAATGCCGGAAACAGGCGGACCACAGGACGTGTGCGCCGCGATTTCAATCTAGCGAGCCACCATGACGGCCTGCACCGATTTCCCAAGCTGACAGCTGATTTATATGGCCTGTGCTTCGTGCTAGCATGCGGGCCGAATTGCTCGGCACGTCGCGGGAGTTCCGGCAGTCGGGATGCGCCTAGCCATTCTTATGTGTTTGCAATTTCAATAACCGCCAAATCACAGGGTCACCAGACACTTATGCTTAAAAATCGCATTCTTTCTTTGTTCACCGTACTGTTGCTGGTCACGGGCTGCGCCACCAGCGTCACAAAAGATATATCAGTCGACTCCGACGCAGATTCGAAAACGAATTTCAGCGCCTATAAGAGCTACGCATGGCTCGGCTCAGCAACAATCGTTTACGACGATACCGGAAAATGGGAGCCGCCTAATTTCGACGCGGACGCCGAGGTCAAATTTCTGATTGACCGGGAGTTACGCAAACGGGGGATGGTTGAGGACTCCATTAATCCCGACATGATTGTCATTTTCGCAGCCGGCGTCGACATGGACGCAATGCAGTACAAGGTCGACCCACAAAGCGATATCGATTTATTGGAGAACATCCCGTTGGGCGCACTGTCGGTCGTGCTGGTGGACGCCGAGACCGAAATTGTTATCTGGGCGGGCCTGGCAACTGCGGAGATTCAGCAAGACCCAAGCTCGGAAGTGGTCAAGAAACGCCTCGACTACGCCGTGACCGAGATGATTAAAGAGTTGCCGCGCTGAGCGCCATCTACGAAAGTGAAGAGTGCCGTGACAGGATAGTTGCGGTCATCAACACTCAGAAAAGCAAGAACTGACGAAGACAGGGCCGACCATCAATTACTCGGCCTTCTGCTCTTTACGTTAAAAGCGCTCCGCAAGGAGCGCTTTTTATTTGGCCGGCACCGGGAGCCTGTCGGATGAGTTGCCACGCCCGCAGCAGCAAACGCTGCACGCACCGTATGTGAATCCCGAAAAGACAAGGCACAAAAAAACGCCCCTTCGCAAAGGGGCGTTCGAATATTCTGAAACAACCAGGTGACGAGGATTGCCCTCGCCACCTGAACAGCTGTTTTAGTTATCAGACAGTAATGATCAAACCTTGATCTTGTCACCGATCGGCAGTTGACGAATGCGTTTGCCGGTCGCTTCATAGATCGCGTTGATCAAAGCCGGTGTGTAAGGCGGAACGCCTGGCTCACCGACACCGCATGGGCGTAAATGTACAAAGTCTTCAACGATATGTACCCGAACGTTAAGCGGCGAGTTACTGATCCGCGAAACCGGATAATCATGGAAGTTACTTTGTTGCACAGCACCCCGGTTGGTCGTGATCTGACCGTAGCGCGCAATCGTGTTGCCGTAGATTGCTGCACCTTCGACCTGCTTCAGAACACCTTCGGGGTTCACGTAACGGCCACAGTCAATTGCGGTATCGACCTGCGGGATCGTAAACGTGCCGTCGTCGTGCACAACAACATGGACTGCAGTTGCGACATAGCTATGGAACGAGCGATGAACAGCCAGTCCTAACCCATGACCTTTGGGCAGCTTCTTGCCGTAGCCCGCCTTCTGGGCAACCGTCCTGAGTACATTGGACAAACGGTTAGGCATGATTGGCCATTCTTCGACCGGATCGCCATAGTTCCAGTACTCTTTGACGCCGTCCTTGGCCAGATCCATGTTGTCAGACTCACCAATCATCTCGAGCAACATTTCGAGCGGATCGCGTCCAGCTGCGGCTGCCAGTTCATAGGCAAAGCAGTTCTGGGCATACGAGTGCTGAATGTTGTTCACCGAGCGATACCAGCCAACCCGGATGTGAACATCCGCCTCGCCGTTTTCGATCCGGATGTTGGGGACGCTGTCATACGGTGCGTCGACCATACCCAATCCATACTCGATACCGAAGCCGGTTTTTTGCGCTGGATTCCACAGAGCGAGAATTGACGGCCATGCGCCAGAGTGTTTCCACGCAACAACCTTGCCGTTGGAATCAAGACCAGCCTTCATGGTATGGGCACTGGCGGTGTGGTAGTAGCCTTGCTGGATGTCGTCTTCACGACTCCACTGAACGCGAACCGGCGCACCCACCTTCTTCGAAAGGATCGCTGCCTCGCAGACATAGTCAGGCTTGGACTTGCGACCAAATCCACCACCGAGCAGTGTTTGCCAGCACTCTACATCGGTCTTCTTCAGGCCGAGTGCTTCACCGACATACTGGCGCGTCTCGTTAGGTGACTGGGTACACGCCCACACCCTGACCGGGGTTGAGTTGGCGTCGACAATTGCCGCTGGCGGCTCCATTGGCGTGTGGATGAAATACGGCACGAAATAATCCGCTTCGACCACTTTTGAAGCGCCTTTGATTGCACGTTCAAAGTTGCCGCGATTACGAACCTCAACACCGCCCTTCTTGGCAGACTTACGCAGCTTGTTGTTGTAACTACGCGAGCTATGCACACGGTTGGGGCCACTGTCCCATTTGATCTTGAGCTTCTTGCGACCTTCCATCACCGACCAGGTGTTGGTACCAATGACCGCGATACCACCCATCGCGCGAAACTCCTGAGCTTTGTCGTCAGGCAGGTGAGGAATCTGAATGACCTGCTCAACGCCCACGACCTTGAGGGCTTCGCTCGCATCAAATGACTTCACTTTGCCGCGATATACGGGCGAACGCGCAATCACTGCGATCTTCATTCCGGGAAGGCTGATGTCGGCACCGAAATTGGCGCCACCGGTGGAGATGTCGAAGTTGTCGACACCCGGCATATCCTTGCCGATGTATTTCCACTGCGACTTGTCCTTCAACGGAAGTTCGCCAGCCGGCAACTTGATCTGCGACGCGACGTCCACCAGTTCACCGTAATCAAATGACTTGCCTGTACGGGAATTGTAGACACGGTGGTGTTTCGCGTACACGTCGCCAGAACTGACGCCCCACTTGCGTGCTGCGGCCATTTCCAGCGTCTTGCGAGCCGCCGCGCCCAACTGGCGCATTACGTCAAGGTGATGGCGTGTGCTGCGTGAACCGTCGGTGTTCTGACCGTCCTTGCCAGCTGGATCGTATTTGGTTTCATCACCGGGGGCTTGCCACAGCGTACAACGATCCCAATCAGCTTCAAGTTCATCAGCCAGAATCATCGGAATGCCGGTGCGTGCACCCTGCCCCATTTCCGCGCGGCTGCAGGTGATGGTTACTACACCGTCACCGGCAATGCTTACGAATAAATTGGGTTGTGCAACTGCCTGGGCCTGCGCCTCTGAAACCAGGCCACCGGGTACGAAGTTCGCACCAATGACGAGTGCCGAAGCGGCACCGCTGGTCTTGATAAAGTCACGTCTACTTATATTGAGTATGGCAGCCATATCAAACCTCCGTCGCGGCGGTACGAACCGCTGCGAATATGCGCTGATAGGTACCACAGCGGCAGATGTTCCCGGCCATACCGTCGACTATTTCCTTGTCAGACGGATCGGGATTCTGATTTAGCAGCGATGCGGCCTGCATGATCTGCCCAGCCTGGCAGTAACCGCACTGCGGCACATTGTGGGCGCGCCATGCACGCTGAACAGGATGATTGCCTTTGGCATCCAGGCCTTCAATAGTAGTCACATCCGCGTTTGCTGCCATTTCGACAGAAGTGATACAACCGCGGACTGCACTGCCATTAAGGTGGACTGTACAGGCTCCGCAAAGTCCGGAACCACAACCGAACTTTGATCCGGTCATTCCAAGCTCATCCCGCAGATACCACAGAAGTGGCATCTTCGGATCGCCGTTGAACTGGCGACTTACACCATTAACTCTTAATGAAATCATACTCCTACCCCCGTTTTGATACGGTTTTTCTTGACACTGGACGACGAGCTGACTAGTTGCCAGCCGCCACGAAAAAAAGGTCCCCAGTACCCGGTCCCACCTTTTCTAAGCGAGAGCATATCCCCTTGCGCGCCTGATCACAATGTGCCTGCGCGAATTTTGCCGAAAGACAGTGCATTCGCTTGCAATACATCGACTTCCGCATGCGACTTTGCCAAGTGCTTGCAATTTTGAGGAGGCCGGGTCGAAACAGAATGGTGATAACATCGCCATCGTCAAAACATCTAAAAGAAGTTGGAAATCAATAGGAGAATTTGAAATGCAATTGACGCTCAAATTGCCGACACTTGCGCTGGCTTTGGCTCTCGGCGTAACTGCGCTGCCGATAGCGCACAGCGATATGCATGGCGGTATGACCGCGCTGATGAAGAGCAATTTTGTAATGTCCGACCCGGACAATCTGAAGTGGAACAGAAGCAAGTCAACACCCTGGGGAATGCGCATCGTAGTGCTCTACGGTGACCCGACCAAGCCGGGGCCGTACATCTTCCGGGCGAAGATGCCTTCCGGATACAAACTGCCCCCGCATCGTCATTCCGACGTCAGAAACGTTACGGTGCTGAAGGGAACATACTGGACAGGCGTCGGTGAAGAATACGACGCGATGAAGATGCATCAATTCGAGCCCGGCGCATTCTATGTGACTGAGGCAGAAGTACCCCATTACGCATGGGCACGGCGCGAAGTGATCATCCAGGAAATGGGCACGGGGCCGAACTCAGACATCCGCTATGTCAATCCGGAGGACGATCCACGCACTAACTAGGTGCCAGCAAAGCATTCTGGAAGAAGATCGGAAATAACTAAGGGCAGCAGCGCTGCCCTTTTTCATTGCGGCCACGAAGTCTTCAGGTGCCCCGTATTCAGCGACACAGTATTCATGGACAGCGTGATTCACAGACGCCGTGATTGATAGACGCCGTAATTAATAGAAACGGTGCTAATTGCTTATGGTGTGTTTTGGCTTAGCCGGCATGCATGGCAGTATCTTGCGGGTGGCACTCACGTCTGTTGAAAACGGGCACAGGCCACGTCCAATGTAGTTTCGGCGTGCGAATTGGTTTTGACGCTGAGCCACAGTTGACGTGGCATATCACCCGAGGACCACACAACCGCGCCATTCGGGTCGAGCATGTCGATGCGGATTACGCGATGAACACGCAGTTTGCAATCCATCTCGATCACCCCGCGGGTTTCCTTGAAGACGGTAGGTTTCCCGCCCAACTTGTCGGTGAGTACGTGTGTGTATACGCCACGCTTGGTGATACGCAAATTGTCGTTCACGAGCACGATTGAATCGACATCGACATAAAACCTCGCTTCGGTGTCAGCACCAACCGCAACCCAGGACTCGGCAACTGCTGCAGGAACAGACCAGGTAAATAAAAGCACGATTCCGGCTAGTAAACGCATATAGCCTCCGTTCAGATCAGATCTTCGCTTCTTTCGCGCAGCTTGAACGCGTACATTGCCCGCCGCAATGCTTCATTGAATCAAGCTGCGCGTCGCGCTCAGAATGTAATTCACGCTGCAAACCTCACAGCACCAATTTCTGAACGAAGCGCACCGTTTCCGCTCCCAGTGCCAACACAGATTGAAGTTGCTTCTCGTCCTTGAGCCGGCCGTCATCGTCAAAAGCGCCACCCGCATGCGCCACCCCGACACGGGACGGAACGGTCACCATACCGAGATAAGTGAGTTGGGCGCACAATACTGCCTGGCCGCGTAGACCACCGAAGCCGCCCGGTGACGCTGACATCACGCCGGCTACTTTCCCGGCATATGCCACCAGTGGTTTCTCGCCGTTCTCGCGGCGTGACGCCCAGTCGATCGCGTTCTTCAGCACTGCGGGAAATTGACTGTTGTACTCAGGCGTCGCGATTAACACACCGTGGTGCTCCATCAGCAAACGTTTGAACGTTTTGGCGTTGCCGGGCAGTCCGTTCGCGGATTCCTCGTCCCCATCATAAATCGGCATCGGCAAATCGCGCAGGTCTATTGACGTCACTTCCGCACCGGCGTCACGCGCGCCCTGGGCAGCAATCGCGACCAGCTTCTTGTTTAATGAAGGCGTGCGCAAACTCCCTGCAAAAGCCAGCAATCTTGGCACCGACATGCATTTCCTTTCACTGAGTTGTACGGCAAGCGTTTGTGCCGTCTTGTCCAGTGCTTGTTAACACATATTTGACTGGCAGGCCAAGCCGACCGGGTCTCTGCCGGGAACACAATGAAATCGGGGAGCACACCGCCTTCGACTCGGGCGCCGTGAAAACGGGGGGCACTACACTAGTTGGTGGCCACGCGCTGCTTTGCTGGTCGCATTCGCTCGGTCAACTCGTCGGCAATCATCGGCTGGCCAAACAAATACCCTTGCGCATACTCACAACCATACGCATTGAGAAACGCGAGTTGTGCCTCGTCTTCCACACCCTCGGCAGTTACTTTCATGCCGAGGCTGCGCGCGAGAGTGATGATCGCGCGCACAATTGCAGCGTCGTTGGTGTCGCTTGAAATATCCCGGACAAAAGACTGGTCAATCTTTAGAAGATCCAGGGGTAAACGCTTGAGATAGGACAAACTCGAATACCCGGTTCCAAAATCATCAATTGCGATCCGCACACCCAGTTGCTTGAGGCGCTCAAGCGTAACAACAGATGACTCTGCGTCATGCATGACTGCACTTTCGGTCAACTCGATTTCGAGCGACTCCGCGGGGATCTGCTCTTCCCTGAGCACAGCGCTGATAAGCTTGGACAGATCATATTGATGAAACTGGCGCGCAGATACGTTGACCGCAATTTGCGGAAACAGATTCATGCCCTGCCATATTCGAATCTGTGCGCATGCAGTGCGCAGAACCCATTCCCCGATCTCGCCGACCATCCCTGATTCTTCGGCGACGGGAATAAATCGTGCCGGTGCGACAAGTCCGAGTTTCGGGTGATTCCATCGAAGCAATGCCTCGGCCCCGACTATTTCTCGAGACTCAAGATCAATTTTGGGTTGATAGACGAGGTACAGCTCATCGCGCTGCAGTGCTTGCCGCAGCCCTGCCTCCAGCATCATGCGCTCGTGGGCTTCCTCGTTAAGCGCATGGGTAAAGAACTGGTAGTTATTGCGTCCAAGTTTCTTAGCGCTATACATGGCCGCGTCGGCATGCCTGGTCAACTCGACTGCCGATTTCGAATCATCTGGAAACAGGCTTAATCCGATCGACGCGGAGACAAAAACGTCTTGCGTTGTGCCAGGAAAAGCCAGCGACATTTCTGAAAGAATCCTGGCGGCGGTTGCTGAAACAGCGTGCAAACGCGTCGCGTCCGGAATGACTATCGTGAACTCATCCCCTCCGACACGCGCAACAGTGCTCGATTCATCCGTACAGCGTTTGATCCGTTCAGCGGCCGCTTTAAGTAATGTATCGCCGACAAAATGGCCGAGCGTTTCGTTGACTGCCTTGAATCGATCCACGCCGACGTGCATCAGAGCCATACGTTCGCGAGTACGCCGTGCCTGAGCTACTGCCTGACTCACCCGATCGCTCATGAGCGCTCTGTTCGGTAATCCGGTGAGCAAGTCATAGCTCTCAAGATACTGCGCTCGCTCGTCGGCGTGCTTGCGCTCTGTGATATCACGCGAGGTCAACACGATGCCGCCTACACCCGGATGTTCGAGAAGATTATTACCGAGCACTTCGAGCCATATCCACGATCCATCGGCGTGCCGATACCGAAACTCAATCGCGACAGGATCACCGCCGCTAGCGAGATTCACAAACGTCTCGCGCGCGCGTGCGTCATCCGTCGGATGGATCGCTCGGAATGGCGATTTGCCGACTAGTGCCCCGGCCGGGTAGCCAAGAATGCGTGAAGCCGCGGGGGACTCGTACAGCGTCTTTCCGCCTGCTTCATGGATCGTAATGATGTCGAACGAGTTCTGCACCAAGGCGCGAAATCGCTCCTCGCGATCCTGTTCAGCGTCATCCAGGCGTAACAGACTTGAAGCGCGTTTTAGGAAACCAGGTCTCAAATACCAACCACCGAATGAACAATCGGCGTTCCCATCGGCTTTGCCGATGCCCCCTGTCCCGATATCAGGAAGTCCCTTGAGAATCTCTCTTGCTGCCGAATTTTATAGCCCGGTCAGCGACCAATCAGTTGTCATTTATACCATAAAAACGGATAGTTACGTGAGCCATCAGGCACCTTCTCGAGTCACATCGAGGCCAACTGATACTTGCACAGCAACCTCAAGACGCGGCTCACAAATTCAAAATTGAAGAGCACTAGTGAGCGGACACGCGCTCGGCGTTAACTGGCGATCACACTCACGATAACGACCAAACCGCTCAACCTGATCCAGGCCCTGGTTGTGCCAAATCAACAAACCCGGACTGATGAAATTTGTATGCAAACCGAGTCCGTCCCAACGAGTTGGTGAAGCGCCGCGGCGCAGTTAGCTGTGACCCAATTAGCTGCAACCCGGTGAACCGCACATCCGTTAACCGTGCGCCCGTCATGGGTAGAGAATGCTACGCATGAGATTGAGGAAACTGGCGCTATTTTGGGGTCTCGCCACCCGCGGCATCAACGTTAAGTTCACCGAAGCGCTTTTCGTACTCGTCTACCACCCCCTTCAAAAGCATACTGACGCGCTTCGCGGCATACGGACTGATGATGATGCGATCGGTCAGCTGGATGGTGACTTCCTTCTGCCCGCGGTTCCACGCCTGATTCACACCGAACAACATCACCACTTCCTCGCGAGTGCTGGTCACATTGCAAACGTTGGCATATGAACTTGTCATACGCGAGTCATCCCACTTCAGCGTCGTGCCGTCATTGACCTTCACATCGCCCTTCGCTTCCTTATTGTTCGCCATGCTCATGCAACCTCCATTACGCTAACTACGCTAAATCAATCATTGGAATATCCGGCAAAGGCGCCCACACGGTGAGCGGGGAAAACCCGGTGCAGCTAGAAAACGAGCGTCGTCACGGTGCCTGCACCACTCTGCCAATATTCCTCGTCAATGCCATTCAAGATTGGTTGCCGGTACTGGCGTACACTGAGCCAAACCTGGCAACGACAATCGATTCGATACGCCGTGCTCCTGTTCGTGGCAACCTGATTGGCATAACCAATATTCGCGGCTGACCCTTTGCTTAGCCCGTCTCCGGGAGCCAAACAACGTTCGAATATGTGTCTTCATGGCTAGCACGATGCCTGCCATCCCTACCCGATTAAGCGTTCGTCGATTCGCCGAACCCACATACTTCTGGCCTCAACAGAAGCAGCATTTCATTTCCACCGGCAGGTCAGCCGCGATGCCGCCCCAGACAACTCACGCAGTGTCCAAACATCACACAATAGGCGATACCTCTCTTACGTTATTTTTGAGCAATTTTTTATCCGCTTCAGTGCGTTGCAGGAAAGACTTCGAACCTGCTCGAGACCAGGTTTATGCCATTTCTCGGCATGAACGAACTGCGCTGACATGTACGCGCTTCACTTCGCGTAAGCACCGACCGCGACTCTCGCCAGCCTGCTTTGACTAAGCTGCACCGGCTAGCAAACGTCGCGGCGATATCCAGTTTGCGATGGTTCGCTCCACCGGGCATGACGCCCCCGAAAGCGCCGAGGCAAGAAGTTCCCCGGCGAGCGGCGCCCAGGTAAAACCGCGCGATCCCATGGCGAGACTCGCGTACACGTCTTGCAACACCGCACCCACCGCAGGAGCACGATCACGGCTTACACAGCGAACGCCTGCCCACCCGGATCGAGGCACAGTACCAATGCTTCCAAACACGCTGGGAAGAATTTGCGCCGCTCGCGAGAAATTTCGAACGTGATCATCGTCAGTTACCCTCGCATCCGCCATCGACAAGTCAAATGTACCGCCGATGAAATGCATGTCATTGAGTACCGGTGTAACGTAGCCGTCCCTGCAAACCGGCGAATGCAAATCACTAGACGCCGCCGCAATCGCCGTCACCTGGCCTCTGACCGGACTAAGTCGTAGATCGTGATCGGGTATAAGTGCCTGCGCCTGACAACCGTTTGCGAGAATCACGCTATCTCCCTGGGCCAGAAGGTCATTGGACGCATTGAGGACGTCCCAGTGACCTTCACTGCGCTTGATTCTTGCAGCTTCAACACCGGGGAGAAACCTCACTAAGGAAGCGCCCGCAACCAGTTGCGCATCGCATGATATTCGGCCGTAAACATATCCGGCCAATGGAAACCAGACTCCTGTTTCCTGTGTTTTTGCACCAGTCAATCTTGTGCCTTCCCGCGAATCAACAAGACGCATGAGATCGTCTGGAAGTGCATACTTCTCCACGGCTTGCGCCAGCCGGTCCAGATGCACTTGGTCACGCGCCAGATGTAGAACTCCGCTTTCATGCCAACGGAAATCCGCCTGGTTATTCAGTTCGCGATAGCAGCGAACCGCATACAAAAACGCTGACCAGACAAAGCCACTACGGGCACCGTAATCAAGCGTAACGAACGGGCGTATCAAGGCCACCGGGTTCGAGGATGCTTCGGCACCAGCATGGGGTGCCCGCTCAAGCAAATCCACCTCAATTCCGTGCCGCGCCAATGAGCGGGCGCACGAGGTACCGGCAATTCCCGCACCGATGACGACAACATCGCGGGTTGCCGGGATTGGCCGCCCAGGGCCAGAAAACTGTGCCATCAACATTTCGCGCTTGTGCGCAAAACCGGCTCTTTTCTCTACAACAAAGCCAGCTTCGGTTAGTCCGTGTTTCACTTTTGCCGCAACGGAGTATGTCGCTGCAGTGGCGCCTGACGCCGCCAATCGCCTGATCTCAAAGAACAACTCATCCGACCACATCGATGCGTTACGCGACGGCGCAAACCCGTCCAGGAAGAATGCGTCGGCATTCGCATCGAGTTCCCTCAGTTGCTCAAGCGCGTCTCCGAAGAGTAATGTCAGCGTTACTCCCTCGCCCGGATGAAGCCGATGAAATCCCGGTGCCAGGGGCGGATATTCATCGAGCAATTTGCGCGAAAGCGAATCGAATTGCGGCCACGCCCGGAGTATCTGCGCCAGATTCTCGCGACTGAACGGATGTTTTTCTACTGCAACGTAGTCGAGTCGAACATCGCAGCTGCTTTGATTCAACTCGTTCCAGGTCGTAAGAAAATTCAGACCGCAGCCGAATCCTGTTTCAACGATCGTGAACCGGCCGCCCCTCTCCCAACGGTTCGGTAGTTTATTGCCGCCAATAAAAACATGGCGAGCTTCTGCGATACCACCTGCGACCGAGTGGTAGATATCTTCAAAACGATCAGAGTAAAGCGCACCTTCTCGAACGGAGATGGTCGCCGGGATAATAGGTGTGGAAAAAGATTCGTTTGGCAATTTCGCGGATCTGCAAAATCTTCGGTGTCAAAATCTTCGCCGCCAACATCATGGCGTGGTGCGGCGCGCTACAGCATCTTAACGGTTCACGAACCAAGCGCCCTGCCGGTTTGCAGATACCGGCCCGGCTTACCGTCGAAGATGAAGCATTTGAACGGGAAACACCGCCGGCGTGTACCGCCATCCCGAGATCGGGGCATGCCTTGTCACGCGATTTTCCAGCGCCTGACGTTGAAAATGATCAGGGGCCAAATTATCGCTACTTATCTACCGCGCAATGTCGTGGCTGTGTTCTTTGCCAGCAGTTTATCCAGCTGGTTTGCAAACGTGTTCCTGTCACTCTGGCTCAGTGCCGGTGGACCACCGGTATCTACGCCACTCGCGCGCAGATTGTCCAGAAAATCCCGCATACCCAGGCGACTCTTGATGCTGTCTGCTGAATAGAGTTCGCCGCGCGGGCTCAGGGCGTTTCCACCCTTCTCTATCACTTCAGCCGCCAACGGAATATCGCCTGTAATGACGAGATCACCAACGCCGAGCCGTCTAACAATTTCATTGTCAGCCACGTCGAAACCGGCTGTAACCTGCAACATATTGATATAGGGCGACGGTGGCGTGCGCACGGACCGGTTAGCGACAAGCGTCAACTCCAGTCTTGTGCGTTCTGCCGCCCTGAACAAGATATCCTTGATCACCACCGGGCACGCATCTGCGTCTACCCAAATCTTCATGTCATGCGACTCATGTTACGTGCAATGCCTGATTTCGGAATTGCGATTGCTGAGTTGCTGGAGCACCAGTTTCAAGCGCGTGCGAATTACCGCAACCTGTCCGACCGATAGTACGCCGGGAACACCGCGGGCGAAGTTTCTCGCCCGCAGATGCAGGTGAGCCCTATGCGCGGCGTTTTCGGCTCCGTCCGGGTGCACCGCCCGGATCGCCCCGGCCAGCGCGTTGCTGGCCAGATCCCCCACCCGGCCGTCCACCGGGGCGGGCGCCACCGGGCCTGCCACGCGACTGGCGGCGGACCTCGGGTTTTTCGTTGGGATCAAGTTTGAAGCCCTCGATCGGGCGCAACGGAATCCGCGAACCGATCATGCGTTCGGTGTCCCGCACCCAGCCTCGGTCATTCGTGGTGATGAACGTGCAAGCGACACCTTCGAGTTCAGCGCGCCCCGTACGGCCGATGCGATGCGTGTAAGCCTCGGGCGTGTTTGGCACATCGAAGTTGATCACGTGGCTCACGCCACTGACGTCGATGCCGCGAGCCGCAATGTCAGTGGCCACCAGAATATCGTAGCGACGGGCGCGAAAGCCACTCATGGCACGATCGCGCTGTGCCTGAGACATGTTTCCTTGCAGGCTCACTGCGCGATGCCCTGCCTTGGACAGATGGTCAGCCAGGTGTCGCGCGCGGTGCTTCGTGCGCGTAAAGACAATTGCGGAGTTACATTCCTCGAGTGCGAGAAAGTGTTCGAGCAAGTCGCGTTTTTTCGGTTCCGCTACCGGATGCAAGGCATGATCGATTGTCGAGGCGGGCGCAGCGTCGGCCAGTTCGACCACTTTCGGGTTACGCAGAAGGTCGTTGGCCAAACCGCGGATTTCCTTCGGCATGGTGGCCGAGAATAAAAGGTTCTGCCGACGCCCTGGTAGCGAAGCGAGAATCTTTCGAATGTCCGGCAAGAACCCCATGTCGAACATATGATCTGCTTCGTCCAGGACGAGAGTTTCGACTTCACGCAGTCGAAGTATTCCTTGCTGGAGCAAGTCAAGAACGCGACCCGGGCAACCCACGACGATCTGCGGATGTTTGCGCAACGCGTTCATCTGGGTGCGAACCGAGACGCCGCCGTATACCGTGGCCAATTTAAGGCGAGTGAATTTGGACAGCGCCTGGATCTCGGTCGCGATCTGCGTTGCAAGTTCCCGCGTGGGGGCGAGCACCAGAGCGCGGGGGTTATTGCCACCACTCTTGAGAAGACGTTCCAGTATGGGCAAAGCAAACGCCGCCGTTTTCCCGGTTCCGGTCTGGGCAAGGCCCAGCACGTCACGGCCGTCAAGGCCGGCTGGAATGGTTTCGGACTGGATCGGCCGTGCGCTTTCAAATCCGAGTTCGCGTATTCCGCGAACAATAGATTCATTGAGTCCGAATTGGTCGAATCCGGTCGATGTAACAGATGATGAAGCAGTCATATAAAGCTTAGTCTCCGCCATGCGCGCACAGGCTGAACCTGTACGGCAAGGCCGTACGTTCCGACCCACACAACAGCGAAAGGCAAGAGGATTTGATTGGCGGCGTGACCTCGTGAGGACAGGCAGAGGTCCTGTTGTTCGCCGCTATCGGGCGGTGCCCGATTGCTCCAGTCGTTTAGCCCTTAGGGATGATATGCCTCGCGTATTCACAGAAACCGCGCCTTGCGCGGGAAAGAGGCGTTTTAATCCGACTCCCAAACGTCTCTGCGATACTACGGGTCCAAACTGGAGGCCGCACTGTACACGAAAGCGGCGGCGATGGAAACCATTGAAGTTGCGGAGAAATCCGCGATTAAGGCCGCACGGTCTTGCTCAGCCGACCAGGAAACCGGCATTGCGATCTTGATTTCGCCCGCCCGTCCTCCGGCGGCAAAAAAAGGCCGGCGAAAAAGCCGGCCCCTTTTGATTCAGCACCTCCTCCGGAAAACCAGATCCCGCCTGCTGCCGTAATCTGACGGTTCCGATAGTTGGTGCTGTACCTGACTCGTTCGGCACGTCTACCGGGGGATCATTTCCATGGCAAGCGCTTCGGTCACTCTCAGGCCAACCATGTCGCCGATTTGGACCTCCTCGAAACGAGTGACATCTTCTCCGACCAGAAACTCTCGGAGATTGCCTTCCGCGTTCCGCACGACCACCATCCGGGTGTCGTAGTCGATTTCTTCAACCCTGCCTGAAACCTCAACCACGCGCACGATAACTCCGCCGGGGTTGTCACCTTTTGCCGCAAGTCTCACCGCCTCACCGGCACCTCGGCTGGGCTCTTCATTTGGGTCAAGCAAACCGACCGCGACTGCTTGCGCGTAGCGGATATTGAATTGCGCTCCCGGTTCAATTTGATAAAGATTCTGCGACTCTTCCGGAACTCTGATTACTATTCTCTCCCCACCGGGGCCCTCAACTGTCACGGTGCGGTTCGCATGATGCACACCTTTTACTGTGACAACAGCGTGCATTTCCGTCGTCACCACCGCGCCGGGCGCGTCCTCTGCAACGGCCTGAAAACCGGGCGCGAACAGCACAAAGGCTGCGATCATCGTCACGATTTGCTTCATATTGTTTGTCTCCTTGATAAACAAATTTTGATATCGAAATTACTCTTTCGCGCAGTATGTTGGCAGTGGGCCAGACTTTCCGCCACTTTTCAGATCAGCTCCATTGCGAGCGATCCGATGTTCACCAAACACCCTGCGACCGGACCCGGATTGTACGCACATCCCACGGCTCACAAAACTCCAGGAGCCTCACATCGGCACAAATCTTCCATTCTTGATGGCCCGAAAATGGGATCGCCGTCCCATATCCCCGGCCTTGCGGGCGCGCTGCGGACAGCCATTGTGGCCGAACAAAGGCGCTCGATTGGGCCTCTTGGGGACAACAGAAATAGAAAAGCCGGCACGAACGTGCACATAGCAAAGAAGGGGAATGCTCGGAAAGCGGATTACCTCTCCGCTTTTCTCGGCCCTAACGGGCCTGTCAGCGCGCGAGTCTTCAGTGAAATCGGCCTTACGCCAATTTTCGAACCAAGGGGCTCGATTAGACCCCTTGCGGACAACAACATAGAAGCACCACGAGTACGTGCAGATTGGCACGGAGGGGAATGCTCGGGAATCGGATTGCCTCTCCGATCCCCTCGGCCCTACGGGCCCGCCGCCTACGCGGCGTCCAACGCAATGTCCACTGGACATTGCGTTGTCGAACCAAGGACTTCGATTGGCCTCCTTGGGGACAACAGAAATAGAAAAGCCGGCATATAGCCGGCTTTTCTATTTCTGGCGACCCCAAGGGGAATCGAACCCCTGTTACCGCCGTGAAAGGGCGGGGTCCTAGGCCTCTAGACGATGGGGTCTCGTCTCTTACTTTTGGTGGAGGTAAGCGGGATCGAACCGCTGACCTCTTGCATGCCATGCAAGCGCTCTCCCAGCTGAGCTATACCCCCCAGTGCAAAGTGGGCCGAATTATACGGACGCACTTATTGCCTGTAAAGAAACACTTAACCCGGAAAACCAGGTAATTCCCGATCCATTCGGCTAAGTACTTCGTCGCGCCCGATCAACTCCAGGGTGGCGTCGATTGGGGGCGTTTGCGGTTCGCCCGTGACCATGACACGCAAGGGCATGGCGACTTTCGGCATTTTGAGCTGGTACTCTGTTGCGGCCTCTTTCACGGCTTTTCCGATCGCCTCTCGCTGCCAGTCCAGGTCAGCGAATCGCCGGCGCAGTGCTTCCAGAGCCGGACGTGACTCAACACTGTAGTGTTTTGCTTTAAGTTCATCCGTAGGGTGCAGCGCACGGTAAAACAACACGGCGGCGTCGCCGAGTTCAACTATGGATGTCGCCCGTTCCTTGACCAGCGCAACGACACGCTCGAGTTCCGGGCCATGATCAGGATCGCACTCACGCAGACGCAGGATCGGCTTAACCAGGGCTGCAAGGCGCTTGTCGTCGGCAGTTTTCAGGTATTGCTGGTTGATCCAGTCGAGCTTGGTCGGATCAAATTTCGCCGGCGATCGACTGACATCGTCCAGATCGAACCATTCCACGAACTGGGCAACAGAGAAAATTTCGTCATCGCCGTGGCCCCATCCGAGTCGTGCGAGATAATTGAGCAACGCTTCGGGGAGATAGCCCTCGTCGTGGTATTGCATGACGCTCACTGCACCGTGACGTTTCGATAAGCGCTCACCATCGTGTCCGAGAATCATCGGCACATGGCCAAATGCCGGAAGCTCATATCCGAGTGCATTGAAAATATTGATCTGGCGAGGCGTGTTGTTGACGTGATCGTCTCCACGAATGACGTGGCTGATCTTCATATCCCAATCGTCGACCACGACACCAAAGTTGTAAGTGGGTACGCCGTCAGTGCGCAATAACACAAGGTCGTCCAGCTCTTTGTTATTGACTGTAATCGGACCTTTGACGAGGTCATTCCAGCTGACTTCACCCTCATCCGGATTGAGGAACCGCAATACCGGCTTGACGTTTGCCGGCGGCGTTTTGCCCTGCGCGTTCTCGGGACGCCAACGGCCGTCGTAGCGTGGCTTCAACCCTTGCGCTCTCTGCGATTCACGCATCTCGGTCAGTTCATCGGGCGAGGCATAACACCAGTACGCGTTTCCGCCGTCCAGCAGTTTTTGCGCAGCGTCCTGATAGCTCTGCATGCGATTCATCTGGTAGAACGGCCCTTCGTCATAGTCCAGGCCGAGCCAGGCCATCGCGTCAAGAATCGCCTGCGTCGATTCGGCGGTTGATCGCTCAAGATCAGTGTCTTCGACGCGCAGCACAAACTGACCACCATGTCGGCGCGCATACGCCCACGAAAACAGTGCGGTGCGGGCACCGCCAATGTGCAGATATCCAGTCGGGCTGGGAGCAAAGCGGGTTCGTATCATCGATCCTGTATTCAGTTGGGTGACGCTGGAAAAAGTGCGTCATTCTACTTGAAGCCCTGCTACCCGCGGGCCACAACTCCGGTCACATACTCAAGTCGTGTCCTTCAAGGCATCTTGCCTAAGGCGCGCCACTGGCGGACAACGATCATTGCGAGACAGCTTCCCCCAGGACCGGGGTCATTGCCATAGCGTTTGTTATCGCAAATTCAGGAAGAACGCTCCGCGCACAAAGCCTCTGCAAGATCCAGCAAAGGCCGATGCTGCGGCCACTGTTCCAGTGGCAGATTCAGCCGTCGACGCCAGTTTGGCTGTTCGTTCACCGTGCCCGGCACGTTGGCCTGTTCGATCACGCCGAGCACATCCTCCATCTGCACCATCATCAACGCACACTTGCTTCGCGCAATGTAACGATGGACTCCAGCGGCGAGCGCCGCCGAGGGCCGTCCCGTGCCAGGTTCTTCGGCCGTGTCCGGTCGCAGACCCTCGCGCCCCAGTGCGTCCAGGAGGCGCTCGCGGTCAATCCCGCGTTCGGTGCGGTGGCGCTCATGCAATTGGTGATCCTCAGGAGGATCAAGCACCTCGCGCAGTTCGAGGTCACGCCCACACCAGTAGCCGGCGAGTGTCGGCAGATCGTGGGTACTCACCGTGACCAGCGCCTGGGCGGGAAAATCTTGCGGCGCTAGAAAGGAATGATCGCCGTGCCAATGCTTTGAAAAATACAACACGTGGTAGGACAGCAATCCGTAGTCATACAGTGCCGCCCGCAGTTCGTCGGGAACCGTGCCGAGATCTTCACCGATGATCACGCAATTCGCGCGCACGCTCTCCAGAGCCAGGATCGCCAGAAGATCGTGCAACGGATAGCGCACGAACGCCCCGTCGGCGGAGGTCGCACCTGCCGGCACCCAGAACAGGCGCATCAGACCGATCACATGATCAATGCGCAGCGCCCCGCTGGTGCGCATGTTTGCACGCAAAGCCATCACATAATCGACGTACGCCGTTTCCTGCAGGTAACGCGGAATCCATGGCGGCAGCCCCCAAACCTGACCCTGCACGTTGAAGTCGTCCGGCGGCGCGCCAATACTGACATCGCGTGCATACGCACGGGGTGTGCGCCATACGTCTGCACCGAACGCGTCACTGGCAACAGCGAGATCACGATACAAGCCGATGCGCATGCCGCCTGCACGGGCACATTCGCTGACGTGCTTAATCTGTTCTGCCAGCATCCATTGCAAGTATTCGTGAAACTCGACCTCGCTGATATGCGAGTGAGCAAAATCCGCCACGGCTTGCGAATCAGGGTCCAGATAGGCATCTGCCCAGACCGGACCGGCCACCGTTGCGTGAACGTTTTCAAAAATGGCATGCAAACGCAGCGCCTGTCCACCCGCAGTCTGAAAGCGCCTGAAAGAGTCCGCTCGCTCACAAGGCGCCGACAAGCTGTGCGTGCGGAAGTGTTCATAAAGCGCTTTGAGCAGCGGCCATTTGAGTGCTGCGACACCAACATAGTCAACCAGCTCGGTGTTGCGCAGTCGGTCAAGCTCGGCCTGGAAGGCGGGTGTGCTGACTCGCGCGCGCACCGCTTCACATGTTTCGAACTCGGGAATGGCTTCGACATCGAGATACAGCGGGTTGGCGAAGCAACGACTGGACGGGCTGTAAGGACTCGCGCGATCCGGCGCATCGGGATATAGCGCGTGCAGCGGATTGATCCCGATGATATCTGCGCCGAGGGCGCTGAATAGCGTCGCGGCGCGGGCAAGATCGCCAAGGTCGCCGATACCCCAGTTGCGAGCGGAACGCACACCGTAGAGTTGCAATGCAACACCCCAGGAACGTCCCCGCGCGTCACCGGAAGACGGCCCCAGGCAGCGACCCGGCGTAACGATAAGCGTCGCGCAGTGTGCGCATTGGTTCAGGGTAACAGTCACCTCGTGGTAACCAATACACGGCGTCCATGGAAGCGTGAAACGCCGGCGCCGACGCCACTGCCCGTCAAGTTCGGTCTCGTCGATCACCTCGAGATCGCTCGCCAGCATGGTGCCGGCAAGCTCACTGCCGCTTTCCTCACGCAAGCGCCAGTGTATTGGCGTGCCCTCCTCCGCTTCTGCGAGCGTTAACGGCAGCCAGGCTGCTTCACCTTCGCGACGCACGCACACGGGTTCCAGCAAGCGAGCCCATTGCGCCGCGTGCTGCGCGCGCAGTTCGGCCTCAATAGTGCTGTCATCAGTGGCATCGACCCCCATCGCGCCGAGCAGACTGCGTGCAGTGTCTTCACCGAGTGCATGCCAGTTGCCCCAGATGTCGTGGTAGCCTGATTCGATACCGCGGGACGCGGCGAGGCGCCCGAGTGGCGAATCGGTATTCATCGCACGGGCGTTAACACGTAGGTTGCACGCGGCTCAACCACAAGCTCGTCCAGAGCACCTGCCGGTGCGTGCCCGGTCGCGAGCACACACCGCCAGCCAGTCGCGATGGCGCCATCGGGGAGCACGAAGTCGAGCGCCTGTTCACCGGCATTCAGGATAACCAGAATGGTGTCTTCGGCAGCGCGCGTTTGCTCGGCCGGCAGAAACTCGGACAGAAGCATGCCGACACAGCGGCGCCCTTCGTCGTGCCAGTCATCTTCGCTCATCGTCAAGCCATCCTCGCGCAACCACTCGATGTCGGCAAAGTCATTCAACGGAGTGCGCTCGGCGCCATGCGCGAAACGCTGCCGCCGCAATACCGGATGACTTGCTCGCAACGCGATCAGATCGCGTACAAACGCAAAAAACCCACTGTCCGAATCCACCCCCGACCAATCCAGCCAACTGGTTTCATTGTCCTGACAATAGGCGTTGTTATTGCCGCCTTGCGAGCGGCCAATCTCGTCACCGGCGAGTAACATTGGTGTCCCCTGCGACAGGAACACACTTGCCAGCAGGTTGCGCCGCTGTCGATCACGTAGCGCCTGCACCACGGAATCGAAACTCGCTCCCTCCACGCCGTAGTTGGCGCTCAGATTATCCTGGTGACCATCACGGTTGTCCTCGCCGTTGGCCTCGTTATGTCGTTCCGCATAACTGACCAGATCGCGCAACGTAAAACCGTCATGGCTCGTCACCATGTTGACACTCGCCCACGGGCCGCGCTCGGGGTGTCCGAACAAATCACCGGAACCGTGCAGCCGACGAGCAAATTCAGGCAATGTACCTGCATCCCCGCGCCAGAATCCACGCACGGAATCGCGAAAACGGTCATTCCATTCGGCCCACTCGGGGGGGAAACCGCCCAGGCGATAACCGTCCGGACCCAGATCCCACGGCTCCGCGATCAATTTACATTTTGCGAGCAGTGGATCGGCGGCGACCGCTCGCAGAAACGGGGCGTCAACGTCGAACACTTCACCCGAGCGCGCCAACGTTGCGGCGAGATCAAATCTGAAACCATCGACCTGCATCTCGTCGGCCCAGTAGCGCAAGCTGTCGAGCGCCAGCGCGATCACCCGTGGATGATCGAAATCAAGCGTATTGCCGCAGCCGGTGTAGTCGATGTAATCGCGCGGATTATCCGGCTGCAAACGATAGTAGCTGGCGTTGTCGATGCCGCGAAAACTGAGTGTCGGGCCGGTCCGGTTACCTTCAGCCGTGTGGTTGTAAACCACATCCAGGATCACTTCTATACCAGCCTCGTGCAAAGCACGCACCATGTGCCTGAACGATCCTAGACCACCGGTGCCAAGGTAGGATGTTTGCGGCGCGAAATAGCTAAGTGTGCTGTAACCCCAGTAATTATGCAGACCCTGCCGCACCAGGAAGTGATCATCCGCAAAAGCCTGCACCGGCAATAGCTCTACGCTGGTAATGCCCAGGGCCTTGAGATAATCGATGACGCACTTCTGACCGAGTCCTGCGAAAGTACCGCGCAGCTCCGGCGAGAGTTCCGGGTGGCGCATCGTGAAACCGCGCACATGGGTTTCGTAGATGACGGTATCGTTCCATGGTACTGCCGGGGCGGACACATCAGGACGCTCCAATGCGCCGTCAACCACAACTCCCTTGGGCGTAAACTGCGCGCTGTCGCGCGAATCAAAGCTCAGATCTTCGCCTTCGTCCCCCTGACGGAAAGCATAGCTCGCTTCGGACCAGATCAGATCGCCGGCCAGCAGGCGTGCGTACGGATCGATCAGAAGCTTATGCGCATTGAAGCGATGGCCAGACTCGGGCGCATACGGTCCGTGAACCCGGTAACCGTATTTCTGCCCGGCTCGCACGCCCGGCAGGAAACCGTGCCACACACCGTCGCTACATTCGGGTAGCGAATATCGCCCGGTTTCGTGTAAACCCGATTCATCGAACAGACACAACTCAACGCGCTCAGCGTGTGCCGAGTAGAGCGCGAAATTGACACCACCGTCGTGGCAGGTGGCCCCAAGCGGCTCGGGCGCACCCGCGCGCATCGATTCAACCATGTGTCAATTTAACCAAGCGCCAATTCAACCAAATGCCGATTCAATCATGCGTCGATTCAGGCTTGTTTCGAGGCAGGCAAATCCGGAATCGGATCAGACAGTTTCGGATGTACAGGCTGCAGTTTCCAGATTTCGTCGTTGTATTCGCTGATGGTGCGGTCGCTGGAGAACCTGCCGCTGGCCGCACTATTGAGAATACTCATCCGCAACCAGCGATCGCGATCACGGTAAGCCGCAGCGGCGTCTCGCTGCGCGTCGACGAATCCGGAAAAATCGGCAACCGTCATCCATGGGTCGTGAGCGCTGGTCAGCGCGTCTATGAGCGGATCGAAAATGCCGGGCTCGAACTGGTTGAAGTGTCCGCTCGTGACGAGGTCCATCACTTCACTGAGTTCCGGATTGGCGGCGATGATCGCTTGCGGTTTGTAATCACTGCGCAACGATTCCACTTCATCAGCGTTGAGGCCGAACAGGAAGAAATTTTCAGCGCCAACGGCTTCGAGAATCTCGATGTTTGCGCCGTCACGTGTACCGATGGTGAGTGCCCCGTTCATCATCAGTTTCATGTTGCCGGTGCCGGACGCCTCTTTGCCGGCGGTCGAGATCTGTTCAGAAAGATCGGCCGCCGGGCATATAACCTCCATCGCACTCACGCAATAATCCGGCAAGAAAACCAGTTTCAAACGACCCGCTGTGTCCGGGTCGGAATTGATCACCTTCGCCACATTGTTCACCAGCTTGATGATGAGTTTCGCCTGCGCGTAGCCGGGTGCGGCTTTGCCGCCGATAAGCACGCAACGCGGCGTCCACTCGGCACAGTCGCCGCGCTTGATACGGCAGTAAAGATGGATTACATGAAGCACGTTCAACAACTGTCGCTTGTACTCATGGATGCGTTTGACCTGTATGTCAAACAAAGCGTCAGGGTCAAACACCACGCCGCATTCGCGCTCGACTAGCGCGATGAGTCGACGCTTGTTGTCGCGTTTTACAGCCGCCCAGCGATCACGGAAAACCGCATCGTCAGCGTGAGCGGCAATGTCGCGCAGCTGCATCAGGTCCGTTTGCCACGCATCGCCGATGGTATCGCTGATCAGACCGGCAAGGCCCGGATTGCACACCGCCAGCCAGCGCCGCGGCGTGACGCCGTTTGTCTTGTTGTTGAATTTGCCTGGCCACATTTCATAGAAATCACGGAACAGGCCACGGGCCAACAATTGTGAATGCAGCGCGGCCACACCATTGACCGAGAAGCTGCCGACGAGCGCGAGGTAAGCCATTCGCACCATCGGCTCCCCGCCTTCCTCGATGATTGACATGCGGCGCAGTCGCGCGGTATCGCCCGGCGAAGCCTGCGCCACTGCTGCCAGAAAGCGCGCGTTGATCTCGTAGATAATCTCGAGCAAGCGCGGTAACAACCGTTCGAACAGCCTCACCGGCCAACGTTCGAGCGCTTCGGGCAACAGCGTGTGGTTGGTATAGGCCATGGTACGCGCGACGATGGACCACGCCGAATCCCACTCCAGATCATGTTCATCGATCAGCAGGCGCATCAATTCGGGCACCGCGATCGCAGGGTGTGTGTCGTTGAGCTGGAAACAATGCTTGTCAGCGAACTGTGACAAGTCGCCGTCATGGACGCGATGCCACTGGCGCAGCGTATCTTTGAGACTGGCCGAGGCCAGGAAATATTGCTGACGCAGTCGAAGTTCCCGGCCGTTCTCGCTGGCGTCGTTGGGATACAACACGAGGGTAATGTTTTCGACCGCATTCTTGGCGGCTACCGCTTCGGGGTAGCTGCCGGCGTTGAACTCGTCGAGATTGAACGCACCTGTGCCTTCCGACGACCACAGCCGCAGGGTATTGACGGTGTTGTTGTGATAACCGGGGACCGGAATATCGTACGGCATGGCAAGCACGTCGTACGTGTCGACCCAACGTACCCGCCGCCGGCCGTCAGCGCCGGCATAGACCTCAGTGTGGCCTCCAAAATGAATACGTTGTGCGAACTCGCGGCGTTCCAGTTCCCACGGATGGCCGTCGCTCAACCAGTGATCTGGATATTCAACCTGCCTTCCGTCCTCGATGCGCTGACGAAACATGCCGTACTGATAGCGAATGCCATAACCGATCACAGGCAAACCAAGGCTCGCACAACTGTCCATAAAGCACGCCGCCAGTCGACCAAGCCCACCGTTGCCGAGACCGGCATCGTGCTCGGCCTCTTCCACGTTCTCCAGTGACAGACCAAGCCGCTCCAGCGCGGCGTGTGCCTCGTCGTCGACATCGAGGTTTACCAGTGCGTTGCGCAACGAACGGCCGAGCAGATATTCGAGTGACAGGTAGCAGGTGCGCCGACTGCCTTGCTGTTCATAGGCACGCCTGGTCGCGTTCCAGCGTTCGTTGAGCCGATCGCGGATGGTCAGCGCAAATGCGGGAAACAGGTAGTCGCCCGATGTTTCGAAATGGTCGCGGCCGAGGGTATGGCTGAAATAACGCAGGAAATCCTGCGACAGTGAGGCCGAGTCCAGACCGGATGGTGCCACCTGTTGGGCTAGCGGATGCAGTTGCGGGTTTGTACTCATGTGTTGATGATCTCGTTATCGGGGACAAGCAATAGCGCGGCCAGCGGTGGCAGGGTCAGACGAATTGAGTAAGGTCGATCGTGTGCTGCGACGGATTCGGTCGATACGGCACCCAGGTTGCCTACCCCGCTTCCGCCGTAGATTTGCGCGTCGCTGTTGAGCAACTCCAGGTAGCGACCAGAGCGCGGTACACCGATACGGTAATCGTGGCGTACCAGCGGCGTGAAATTACACACTACGAGCACATGATCGCGCGTATCACCCCCTTGCCTCAAAAACGCGATGACACTGTGTTCGAGGTCAGAGCAGTCCACCCACGCAAAGCCGTCGGAATCGCAATCGCGCTGATGCAGCGCCGCCTGTTGCGCGTACAGGCGATTCAAATCACGTACAAGATCCTGAATACCGCGATGAGCAGGCTGCTGCAACAGTTCCCAGTCGAGCGCCCGATCGAAATCCCATTCTCGCTCCTGCGCGAATTCGCCGCCCATGAACAGCAACTTCTTGCCTGGATAAGCGTACATGAGCGCGTACAACAGGCGCAGGTTGGCAAAACGTTGCCACGCATCGCCGGGCATCTTTCCGAGCAGCGAACCTTTGCCGTGGACCACCTCGTCATGCGAAAGCGGCAGAATGAAATTCTCCGAAAACGCATAAAGCAGCCCGAAGGTGAGACTTTCCTGATGGTAGCGCCGGTGCACCGGGTCTTGCTCCATATAACCGAGGGTGTCGTGCATCCAGCCCATATTCCACTTGTAGGTGTAACCCAGGCCGCCAACATAGGTCGGACGCGACACCATTGGCCACGCGGTCGACTCTTCTGCCATGGTCACTGCGCCACGTGCGTGCACGGCTTCATTCAGGCGCCGCATGAATGCGATCGCTTCGAGATTTTCGTTACCGCCATACTTATTGGGCAGCCACTCACCGGCTTCGCGCGAGTAATCCAGGTAGAGCATCGAGGCAACGGCGTCCACACGCAACGCGTCGACGTGATATTCCTCCACCCACCAAAGCGCGCTGGCAACAAGGTAGTTGACCACCTCTGGACGTGCAAAATCGAACACCAGCGTGCCCCAGTCGCGATGCTCGGCCATGCGCGGATCAGCGTATTCATAAAGAGGCGTGCCGTCGAATCGCGCCAAGCCATGATCGTCGCGCGGAAAATGTGCCGGGACCCAGTCGATAATCACACCCAGTCCGGCTGCGTGGCAGGCATCGACAAAATACTTGAAGTCGTCGGGCGTTCCGTATCGCCATGTCGGCGCGTACAGGCCAATCGGCTGATAACCCCAGGAACCGTCGAAAGGATGCTCGGTTACGGGTAGCAGTTCGATGTGGGTAAAGCCCATGTCGCATGCATAGTCGACAAGTTCTACTGCCAGTTCGCGGTAGCTCAGGCGTTGCCCCGTTCGATCCGCATCGTATGGTTCAGAACTGCCCTGATCGGACCGCTTCTGATCAAACCCGACCTGTTCATAACGATGTCGCCACGAGCCCGGGTGCACTTCGTAAATCGCCAGTGGTCGATCCAGCGCACAATGTTGTAGGCGCTGCGCCATCCATTGCGTATCGCGCCAGACATGAGCGCTTTCGTACACGATCGAGGCATTTCCGGGTGGAGGTTCCATGCTCCGCGCCAGCGGATCTGACTTGAGCGGCAGCAACGTGCCGTCCGCGCCGAGCAGCTCAAATTTGTACATTTCACCAACGGCCAGAGCAGGCACAAACAAGTCCCAAACTCCATTGGCGGGGTGCAGGCGCATCGGATGACGTCGTCCATCCCACTGGTTGAACTGTCCCACCACGCTCACTCTTTTTGCCGCCGGCGCCCACACTGCGAACTGCACGCCTGCCACCCCATCGAACGTCGCCGGGCGCGCTCCGAGCAACTCGTACAAACGCTCGTGGCGCCCCTCACCAATGAGATGCCGGTCGACTTCGCCGAGCACCGGGCCAAAGCGATACGGATCATCAATGTCGCGAGCGCTGCCGTCCGCGAAAACCCTCAGGCGATAAGGGCGCACAGGTAGCGGCAGACGCAATTCGAACAAGCCATGCACGGCAAGTGAGCGAGCAACGCCGAGAAGCTCACCGCCCGGGGTAATGATTTCGATCTTTTCAGCTTGCGGCTGAAAACAACGCACCGCCCAGGTTTTGCGTGCAGCATGCGGACCGAGAATCGCGAACGGATTGTTGTTTTCTCCGCGTGCCAGTGCTGCGCATTGCTCACTGAGTGTCACGCTCGTGTGACCTCCAACGACCCGAAACCCGTCATCGTGTTGTACCGCATGTCCAACTCGCAATGCTGATGCCGCGACAACAAAAGCACAGCGCTGGCCGCACCGATAAGCCCTTGGCTGTTTTCGTCATGCGCGTCGTTGTCGTCAAAATTCTTCCACGTTGATTCACAGGATGGGTCAAACCGGATTTTCACTATCGAGCGCCAACTTTCAGCGGTCTGCTAGCCGACCGCGTAGAGCAAGTTGATACAGGCCTCGGCACTTGCACGCCAGCGAAAGCGTGCGCGAGCCGCGGCCTTGCGCATTGCATCCCAACGCCGGCTATGGTTTTTGCGCAGGACAAGCGCATCGCCCACCGCTGTGACCAGACCATCAGTCTGTTCAGTCAGGGTATTACCATCGAAACCGAATCCATTGACTCCGGGTTTGACCGTGTCCCTGAGACCGCCGACCGAGTGCACCAGACACGATTGCCCGGCGCGCATGGCAAGCATCTGGCTAATTCCACAGGGCTCGAACGAACTCGGCATCAAGAACAGGTCACCTGCGCCATACAAGGCCTGCGCCAACCGGTCCGAGTATCCTCGCAGAAATAACAGATTGCGGCGCCGCGCGGATGTCTCGGCGAGAAATTCTTCCAGCGCCAAATCGCCGCTACCCAGCATTACGAGCAGAGCGTCATCGCCGATAGCGTCGAGCACACCTTCCAAGGCTGGCCGGCCATCGCCGGCAGATTCCTGCAACAGGCGGACTTTCTGCGACGTAATGCGCCCGACACTGGTCAGCAATGCTGTCGGCCGCGCCGCGGGCAACTCGCCCAGCCGCACTTGCGCCACAAGATGCGCACCGGCGACTTGTGCCGATGCACCGATCCAGCGCAGATTCTCGGTGCGCATCAGATCGAGCAGTCCAGTCCAGTCCGGGGTCGCGGGCAGAACCGGAGGATATTCGCACCCGTTGAGAAACCCGTGCAGACGCCCTTCTGCCTTCGCTGCAACCAGGTCAGCTTCGAGACCTTCGCCGCCGTAATATGCGCTACTCGACACTGCGCTCGGCAGCAAAATTTCGGTGCTATAGGTCGGCGACACGGTATGCACGGCGTCCGCCATGCGGATACCAACGGCCATCAAGTTGATACAGTCGGGCCAGCGCGGATCAATGACCTGTGCTTTCTGGTACCGCAACCCGGGGAACCACGATTCCAATGCGGACGGATCTCCACGCAGCGGCCGCACCCCCTGCAGTGCCAAATTGTGCAATGTGTAGACGCAACGCAATGTGCGCAGTTTGCGGTAGGCCGGATGGTATCGGCGTAGCACCAGCAACATTGCCGTGTGCCAATCATGCAGATGCACCACATCAATTTTGCCGAGACAGCCCTGAACAAGTACTTGCCCTACCGCCGCCGCGAACAGTGCGAACTTCGAAGAATCAGTCGCGAACGGGCGATCAGGAGCGTCATCGCAGTAAATCACGCCGCGGCCACACGGACTAAAGGCAGAATGGTCGAGAACCAGTTGGCGAACCTGCGGCCTGGCCTCGTCGGCACTGACCTCGAACAGCTCGACGCGATGGCTCTCACCGCGAAAAGCAACGTCGATCTCCGCAAGACGATGTGCATTGGGCAAATCATCGAGCCGGCCGTAGGCCGGGCTGATCACACTTACGGTGCAACCCAGTTCGACAAGCGCCGGCGGCAAATCTCGCAGCACGTCGCCGATGCCACCAACCTTTCCGCCGGGCAAGGCATCATTCTCCGCCGCAACCATCAGTACATGCATCGACATTCAGCGCATGAGGTGCAGCGACTGGCCGAGCATGTCAGGCGTCACCAGAACCACCCCCTCGGGTGTCACACGAAAACCACGTGCGCGATCGGCATCGTGATCGCGTCCAATAACCGTACCAGGGGCAATGTCGCAACCGCGATCCAGAATCGCCTTGTGGATATCGCATCCCGACGCCACTCTGACGTCGGGGAGAACGACACTTTCACTCAGGCGGGCGCGTTCCTCGAGGCGCACATCGGAAAACAACAGCGACTTATGCACGTCGGCTCCCGAGATGACGCAGCCACCGGAGACCATCGAGTCAATGGCCTGGCCACGACGACCATCGTCATCGAACACGAACTTGGCCGGCGGCAACTGCGCCTGATCAGTGAGGATCGGCCAATCGTGATCGTAAAGGTTGAGTTCCGGAACGACCTCAACAAGCTCCATGTTCGCGCCCCAGTACGAATCCAGCGTACCCACGTCGCGCCAGTAGGCGCGGCCACCGTCTGCATCGCGAAAACGGTATGCGTGGGCTCGATAATTCGACACGCAATAGGGAATGATGTCGCCTCCAAAATCATGATGCGACGCGGGATCGTCGGCGTCTGCGATCAGCCGTTCGTAGAGAAAACTGGTATTGAAAATGTAGATCCCCATGGAGGCCAGGCAGACATCGGGTTCCTCCGGGATGGGCGTCGGATTTTCCGGCTTCTCTTCAAAATCGCGGATACGGCTGTCGGAATCGATTACCGCAACGCCATAGGCCTTTGCCGCCTCTTTTACAGGGACTTCGATGCAACCAACAGTCACGTCCGCCTGCCGGCTGACGTGTTCGGCCAGCATCAGGCCGTAATCCATCTTGTATACATGATCACCGCCGAGCACGACCACGTACTCCGGTTGGTGGGTGCGGATAATGTCGATGTTCTGGTATACGGCGTCCGCAGTGCCACGATACCAGTCTGCGTCGACGCGCTGCGAAGCCGGCAGTATTTCGAGGAACTCGCCGAGTTCGCTGCGTAAATTGCTCCAGCCGCGCACCAGGTGACGGATCAGTGAGTGCGCTTTGTACTGGGTGGGTACACCGATCCGCCGGATTCCCGAATTTACACAATTGGACAGTGCAAAATCTATGATGCGGAACTTGCCGCCGAACGGCACCGCCGGCTTGGCTCTCCAGGCAGTCAGTTCGTGCAGTCGCGAGCCACGCCCGCCTGCGAGCACGAGCGCCAGCGCGTCGCGGGTAAGGCGACTGACGAACCTGGCATCATCTGTGGTACTCGGGTTATTCATTTTGCGTTGTACCTCACATCAGGTGCAATGCCGGACGATTCCGGCTCGAGTTGAGTATAAAGGCAATTGGGCGCGCGGCGCCTCGCGTTCCAGTGCGGACTGCTATACTTTCCATCAATCAGGCGACGCATAGCGCACAACCTTTCCGCGTTGACCCCCTCAAACCCGCCGTGGTTTAATGCGCGCCGCTCCGGGTGGTTAGCTCAGTGGTAGAGCACTGCCTTCACACGGCAGGGGTCACTGGTTCGAACCCAGTACCACCCACCACTAACCAGACAGCTACAGGATTCTGCCGACTCTGGTGCCCAGACCGCATTGAGGCCTGTTCTGCTTGTTTAGGAGGCGTTTCAACGCCAATTTATTGCCGGAGCCAAACGCCTACACGCCGCCAACGCCGGTATGCACAAAGGCCTTGCAGTCGCGCATCACCTGATACCGAAGAAAGCGCGGGCGCCCAAGAGCCAAGCAGCCCCGCATCAGATCCGTCTCGCCGGGATCATTTATTGGCTACCGCGCCTGTCATCTGCCTCATGGCGCTCCCAGTGCCCGCATTCTGCTCGCGCCCATGTGATGACATTCCGAAAGTGGTCGCGTAGCACTATTCAATGGCCTTGTGCCTATGAAAATTTCAGTGTCGTCATAAATTGGCAGGAAAGTCAGAAGCTCTGGGAATACTGAGGCCTCTCATTGTTTGCGCCACTTCAACGACGACACATTTTCTGGAACCGGTAACTCCTCACAGTTTTCCAGCGACGGCGTTCGCAGCCCCGGGAGCTGTATGTGCGTAATCTGCAATCACTCGCACGGTTAAGGATTCAGGCGAGATGATCACTAACCCAACGCTAACTTGATTCAGGAGATACACCATGAAACTTACCAAAAACACCATCGCCGCAACATTCGCCGCCATTTTGATCGGTGGATTGTCAATAAGCCCGGCCGCCGCGAAGGTTCACGAGAACGGTCGCGTTCCCACGGCAACAAGTGCAGGTTTCGCAATTGGCGGAGAAACGATCTACACAAATGGTCGCAGTGCTCCCGAGGGATCCCAGCCCATCCTGAAGAGCAGCGCCGCTGGAAAAACCAACGGCCGTCAAGGCTAGTCAGTCAACAGTGTGAGGAGGCCAATGAGCGGACAATCTGTTCAAGGGCCGTCTCGCAGTTGCGTTTAACAGCGCTGCAGCGCCCAGAACTGCAGCGCCCAGAACCGCAGGGGCAAGTCTTCCTCCTCTTTATGGGAGTTCTGAGCAACGCACTATTGCCTTATCGCGGACCTGAGAGTCGGTCGCTAAGCGTTGCCCCAAAATCTCAATATTCAGGCAACGCGATGCCATCAAAGTGATGCACATCGAACAGGAAAGAGGAGCAAGCGCTGCCGCTCTTCTAAGCCAACAGCCACGTCTAACGCCCGAAGGAAAGAAGGCCTAATCCATTGGGCGGCAAGCTGCCGAACTTACGGCAACGTCCTGGCAAGGCGAACACCGACGTCGTCGTAGTGATAATCAGTGCCGTTCCAGTTGCGCTTGGCCGAGCGCATATTCGAAGATTTGTTGTAGAACGAGCCACCGCGAAGAGCGCGCTCCTCGCATTGCCCGGTCTTCCAGGCTGACCCATCCGCCGGCGCGCCAACATAGCTGTCGTTCCAGCAGTCGTCGACCCACTCCCAGACGTTGCCCATCATGTCGTATAGCCCGACCGCATTCGGCCGGTATTGCCCAACTGGCGCAGATCCGTTCGAACCACACTGCGATATCCGGGCAAATTTGCACGCGCGGTCTACATTGCCCCAATAACGCGCCGTGGTCGTGCCCGCCCGAGCTGCATATTCCCACTCCGCTTCGCTGAGCAGGCGATAAGGCTTGCCGGTCTTCTGTGCCATCCATTGCGCGTAGTCACTGGCGTCTTGCCAACTCACGCACGTCACCGGATGCTCCTCGGTCAGGTCATATCGTTCCCAGCAACTGCGGGTGCCACTCATGTCTCGCTCTGTCGCCTCCACGAATAGTCGAAACTCGCCAACTGTTACTTCGTACTTGCCAACGGCAAAATCTCTCACAATCTCTACCCCGTGCTGCGGATCTTCCACGGGACGGCGGCCGTTCTCACTTCTAGGCGAGCCCATTTCAAAGCTCCCAGCAGGCACCACCACCATCTGGGGGCAGTCCGGGCAATCCTGAAATGGCTCGCCTGGCGCCATTGTTTCTTTCAAAGGCGCATTGCTACAACCGACAGAAACAGTTGCGATCAGCCAGAATGCTGTGAGTCTCCATGCGCGTGAACTATATTTGCTCATGATGTTTCTACCCCTTCAGTGATGCACATGATGAATTCACCGCATCGTATTGAACCGCGCATACGACCACGTGCTATGACAGTTTGTATATACACCGCTTCTAATGAACAGCGTTTGCTAATGTAGTGCTTCACCGTTAACGGCGCTAAAGAACGCGGATTTCGCCCCATACTTCGTTGCAAATCCTCGCGCGATGCCCAGCCTCGTCACGCTTTGCGCCTCGTCTGAGGCAACAACGCCAGCTGTTTTTCTAGTACACGGGTTCAATCGTAGAGCACACTCGAACACGCGTTCGATCAATCAACACCTGTCGTGAACAATAAAGCACTACCCGGCGGCGTCGAGATTAACCCATATTGAACGTCGCCGCTACGGACCGATTGCAGCACCACTACAGGATCTGGAAATGGACGAGAACGGTCAGAAACCCACAACCCGTCCTGGGGTATGCGGCACGCCAATGGCGCAGCCAGTCACGGTAGAAATTTTCAAGACAGCTTGCGCTCTGGTATTAGGCGTCGCTCACTTGCGGCAGTAATACAGCTCTATCCCAATTGGAGAATCGTAAGCGACGCTGTGCACTGAGAAGTTCAATGGCCAGCGGGCACGGATTCTTGCAGGCGCTCAGAAACTGAGCACGATTGGAAGACCCCGCGCCGTGTGCCGGTCAACGCCGGCGTGAAAGCTATTTCGCCCGGAGCGTGAAAACGAGGCCGATCGCCAGTATCACGATCCCTGCAAGCGCAACCGCCATCTGCTGGAGCCCGAATCCAGGGTCGCCTCCAAACCCGATGACATCAGCCAGAAGCGATACGGCAAACAGCCCGATCCCTATAATAAGCACCCAAATGCTTGCAGCGTTGTTGCCAGCCATGCCTACTCCTCTTGAATCAGCAGAGATTGGCGTAGAGCTTACGCCATAAAAGCGTCTGGCGAAACCGTCCGCGTCGATTCATAACGATATGTCATACCACATGATTTTGTCCTGGAGATCGCGCGCCCATATGGCCAGCATAGCAAGGATGCTGAGGTATTTTCTTGACGGTACGTTGTGATGTCGTCCATTGCGCATGTCGGTTGCACAACGACTTCTGAAATAGGTCTGGTGAAATTCACCAATACCGCACCCACAAAACAGGCACCGAAAGCCTCACAATCAATCCGCCGCGTCGAGCCACTCCACCGTGGTCGTTATCTTACCGTCGGGTTTCAGTTCCAGCCACCTCAGCCCTGGCGGGCGCGTGTCGATCACAGCGCGATCGCGGTCGGGCAGAAACTGGAAACACGTGGAGGGCGTGCTCAGATAACGCACGCCATTTCGCTCTTGATCAGATGCCTGATGAACATGCCCCCAGAGCACGGCTCGGACGCGATCATGTTTATCAATCGTATCCAGAAATTCCTGTGCGTCGTGTAATCCGACGCCGTCCAGCCAGGCACTACCCGTGGGAAGCGGCTGATGATGCATGCAGATCAAGATTTGCTCTTCCGTGACGTTTGACAACGAAGCCTCAAGGGCAGCAAGTTGATCGCGCCCCAGCGCACCCGCATCGTCGCCTTTATTGAATGTATTGAGCAGAATCACGCGCCACTCACCCAGCTTTACGTCCCCGCACAGCTGAAACGGTGGCGTTGTCAGCAAGTCTTTCATCAGTTCCGGGCGGTCGTGATTTCCCGGTATGCAGAACACTGGCAGCTCAAATGCCTCGAGCATCTCGCGAAAGCGCTGATACCCTGCCCGACTTTCATCCTGAACAATGTCTCCCGTAACGGCGATCGCATCCGGCGGCCATCTGGGATCGTCACGAGCATGCTTGAGCGCCGCAAGAAAGCTTTCCTGCGTAGTGACACCGTGCAATTGGCCGTCCAATGCCGCATGCAAATGCGTGTCGGTGAGCTGTAGGAGCATCGCCGTGTTCTTGTCGCTACTCTTAGCCATACATCATCGCAAATTTTGAACCGTCAAGTAACGAAAGATTGCGCGTCCAATTATGCCGAGACGCATTCATGAGCCATCAGTAGGCAAATCTATACCGACGCATTTATTTTGGCAACGAATTAAAACAAACGACGATAACAAGCGACAACCAGAGTCGAACCCATTTCTCGACCGGAAGAACGAGCGAGGTCCGAGAAAAAAATGTTCACCGGCAGATTCCTGAGGTACTTATTCAAATGTTATGGGTACCGGCGATGCTCGCGAAGTTCGTTGAACTCTGCGCGGCGGTGCCGGAATCACGTACACGTCAGATACACATTGTATACATTACTTTTGGGGAGGTTCTGTGGCATAACGCACATTACGAACGGTGCACGAGCGATGCCGAGGCGTGTTTCTTTTCCAGTTCTGGCGTTTCACTTTCGATTCACAAGTCAGTCAAAACAGGAAATGCAAACAACCAAACTTCAACCTGATCAGAAGCCACTTCGCTGGTAATGTTTTGCATCAGGCTGAAAGCACTTGGCGCAAAAGAAGGCAACTGATAAATCGGGGCTACAGCCCAGGTCCCGTTGAAACAAGGCGAAGCGGTGGCGGACGGGATGAAGAGCGGGGATCACCCAGTCCATCCTGGTACGCAAGTTGTGGAATCACTCAGAAGTTTGCTAGTGCTACGTCAGTTCGGCATACACCCTGCGAGCGCGAGAACAGATTTCGACGATTTCACGCTCGCTAATGAAACTTCGCATACCAGCAATCAGCAAGAAGGAAATGTTGAAGTATGGAGCGCGCTGATTCCGTGCTCTAGCATTGTTGCAGCCGAATCATCCCCGCCCGACACACTCCCAGAGCCCGAGCCAGACGCAGACTACGTCCGGCCGTTGCGCTGAAGATCGCGCAAACGTGAAGTACGAGCCAATGGGATTTCCTGATTAAAGTCGGCTAATTCTTGTTTGAAGGGAGCGCGTCAAATAGCCGGAGGCGTAGCAAATTCACGGGCAATATACACGCCGCCGCTGCGAACACGGTCGACGATCATATGCACGGAATCAGCCACAAGTTCGGGCTGATCAAGATGAATATGATGGCCACTGCTCTCGGCAACGATATGCGTAACTCGTTGTGCCCTCTCCGCCAACTCAACTTGCAGCTGTAACCACAGCTGCTCCATACGCTGGCCACGATCGCTCTGCGACCAAACACGTTTTCCACGCGTGAGTACGACCATCGGCACGTTTGGCAGATCGCTCGCATCGCGAACCTGTTGCGCGCTCAGCCGAAAATCCAACAACTCATGGCCCATAGCGGCACGTGCCGTACCTTTCAGGTTGAGAGTCCGCACCAAAGACTTGACTTCATCCGGAAGATTTTCATGCACAGGGGGAGACGGAGACAACAGCATGACCCGATTTCTCCCGCTCGGTGCCAGGTTAACCTTAATCGGCGGAGCAAGGAATCGCTCGAACTGCTCGGGGTGAGACGAATCGACCAGCACCAAACCGGCCGTTTTGTTCGGGTAGCGGTTCGCAAACAGCTGCATCGTGTAGCCACCGAACGAATGCCCGACAAGAACATAGGGCCCGGCAAGGTCAGCCTCCGCCAGCAAAGCAAACAACTCATCAACAATACGCGAACTGGTTCGCGGGAGCGGGCCCGGTTCACTCCAGCCGTAGCCCGCCCGATCGTAGCTGCACACCCGCACGTGCCGCGCCAGCGATCGCTGAACCTTTATCCACTCCAGAGAATTTCCACCGAGACCACTATCGATAATAACGGTTGGTTGGCCACTGCCAACGCACCAGATGTGGAGCCGATGAGTGTCAATATCAACCAATCTGCCCGGCTGAGACGACAAATGCGTCACACCTGCAGCGGCAGAAACCAGTGTGACCGGAAGCAGGAAAGACAAGAGCATTGCCGCAACAAGCTGCCGCAACAGTCTCAGGACTGGTCGTAACGATTCGTTGCCCAACTTTCTGGATTTACTGAACAAGAGATTTCGCCTCTTTCCTTGATGACCATTCCTTCGGGAGCTCTCCGCTCGTGTCCGGATGACGATCGACCTTCGGTTTCAGTGATCCGCGAAATCGCGCGGTTTAAGAACGCACCCGCAATCAACATGCCAGGCGAATATCAATTTGAGTCATTCGCGACCAAAATCGCAAACTCACACACTATCAATCGCTTACTGAGGCACATACCTGCAAGCACCGCGCGCGGCACTATGAGGTGTCAACATTGTTTGGACAGAAAAGCGCGGTTGAGAAGAGAGAGCCGCAACTCACCGGTCAAAGAGAAGCACACTCGAAGAGACCGGATGGAGAGCAATCAGCGTACAGTTACGAAGGTATCGATCGCGAGAAACAAAAGCGACTCCCAGAATCGCGAACGACAGAACTGCCTCAAAACCTGCAGTACCCCTCATCACCCTGAACAATTAGGGTTAGGCTGATCATCGTGAACTTACAGAATTAGCGGGCATCGTAGTATTGCATGCAGGCACACCACGGCACGCCTCATCAAAACAATTCGAATCGACAGGATGCGGCATGAGCTCAAACGAAACGCCCACCATCAAGCCTATGACCGACGGTCCCTACATAGTGAAGAGCCTGCAACGGTTTTCAAATCAAAAGGTGCAATCGACACGAAAGATTCAATGGCTTTGTGCTGCTAGTAACGACGCGCGACTCTAGCTTGATTCGCCTCAAAGCGTCGCCGTTGCCAACACTGGCATAATCGGGGCGTGAACATACCTGCACTTAGTCCAAACCCCCTCACTCGGTTGCCCCGTCTGGAACGTTCTGATGGAGGCACACTGTGCGCCGCACGCTGATTGTTGTCGCCGTGCTGGTGGCGATTATCGCCGGGGCAGCGTGGTATTTCGGTCAACCAAAGCCAGTGCCAGTAGTATTCGGCAACGTTGAGATCGGTACGGTTGAGTCAACGATCGCCAATACACGCGCCGGCACCATCACTGCCTGCCGTCGAGCACGTCTGGCGCCGCGATCGGGTGGCCAGATCGCAAAGCTGTCGGTCAAAGAAGGCGATCGTGTAATCAAAGATCAGATTCTGCTTGAATTGTGGAACGCAGATATTGCAGCACGGCTTCGCCTGGCACAGGATCAGAAAGCGTCGGCGCGCAGCCATCGCGACGAAGTTTGCCTGAATGCCGGATTCGCCGCCCGCGAACTGAATCGAACCGAACAGCTCAAAGAGCAGGGATTCATCAGCGACAAAGCACTCGATGGCGCTTCGTCCCAAGCGCAAATCGCGCGCGCCGCCTGCAGTGCAGCCGAGGCTGGTATTCGCCAGGCTGATTCACAAATAGCTGCCGTGCGCGCGGACTTGTCGACGACGTACTTGCGGGCCCCGTTCGCGGGCATTGTGGCGGAAGTAACGGGAGAAATCGGTGAATTCACGACACCTTCACCACCGGGAATCCCTACTCCGCCTGCAGTCGACCTGATCGATGACACCTGCCTGTACGTGACCGCGCCAATGGACGAGATTGATGCGCCCACTGTTCTCGTGGGGCAGCCCGGGCGCATCAGTATCGACGCTTTTCCCGGGCGCGTATTCGACGGTCATGTGCGGCGCGTCGCTCCATACGTTCTGGACCGCGAAAAGCAGGCACGCACTGTTGACGTGGAAGTGGAGTTCGACGATCCAACGGAATTCGACACGCTTCTGGTCGGTTACAGTGCCGATGTCGAAATCGTTCTCGCCGTCCACGACAACGTAATGCGGGTGCCAACAGCGGCGTTGGTTGAGGGAAACAAGCTATACGTCACCAGTTCGGATGACGGCTTGCTGGAATTGCGTGAAGTCGAAACCGGTTTGTCGAACTGGGAACACACGGAAATCCTGTCGAAGGTGGCGGCGTCGGATCGCATCGTGCTCTCAATTGAGCGCGAAGGCCTCGAGCACGGGGCTCAGGTTATTTCGGAAAGTGAATCCACCAAGGCCAAATGATCTCGCTTAGCGGAATCGAGCGCAATTTTCAGGTTGGTGATCAAACGGTTCATGCGCTGGCCAATGTCAATCTCGACATTGGTGCAGGCGAGTACGTCAGTATCATGGGACCATCGGGGTCAGGCAAATCCACCCTGTTGAATATCGTCGGCCTCCTCGATCGACCGAGTAGTGGCATCTACAAACTCGACGATCGCGACGTGACAGGTCTTAGCGACGAGGAAGAGGCCAGCGTCCGGCGCGACAAAATCGGCTTCGTATTTCAGTCGTTCCATCTCGTGCCACGCCTCAATGCGCTCGAGAATGTTGCACTGCCGATGCTTCTTGCCGGTGTCAGCATCAGCGAACGGCACCGGCGCGCCACCGAAAATCTCGAAGCCTACGGTCTCGGCGACCGAATACACCACCGACCGGACCAACTTTCCGGCGGACAGCGCCAACGCGTGGCAATGGCGCGCGCCACCATCATGCGTCCGGTGGTGCTGCTCGCCGACGAACCGACCGGCAATCTCGATCGGGCGTCCGGAAAAGAGGTTGTCGCGTTGCTCGAAGGTCTGAATGCAAGCGGCGTCACACTGGTGGTCGTAACGCACGATCCGCAACTGGGTCAACGGGCACGGCGGCAGATACACATGGTTGACGGCATGATCGACACCGACGAGGTGTCGCCACAATGATGAACCTGACGGACGTGCTTCGATTCTCGACACGCACCCTGACTGGATTTCGTACCCGCACGATCCTGATGATCGTGGCGATGTCGATTGGTGTCGGCGCGGTGGTCGTGCTCACATCTCTTGGTGAAGGTGCGCGCCGTTATGTTGTCAACGAGTTCTCGTCCCTGGGGACAAACCTGATCATCGTGATTCCCGGGCGAACAGAAACCGGAGGCAATCTGCCAGGGTTAATGGTCGGTCGCAGTCCCCGCGACCTGACATTGGAAGATGCGCTGGCTTTGCTGCGTAGCTCGCGCGTGACACGCATGGCGCCGCTGAATATCGGCTCGGCGCAGGTTTCACGAGGCCGCCTCAAACGTGAATCGCCAATAATCGGTACCACCCACGATTTCAAGGAAATCAGGGGGCTGGAAATCGGCCAAGGCCAGTTCATTCCACCGGGAGATCCGACCGCGCCGCAATCTATTTGCGTGATCGGACAGAACCTGAGTCGCGAGTTGTTTGGCAATCTGCCGCCGATCGGGAAATGGCTGCGCGTTGGGGAGCGCAGGTTCCGTGTTATCGGTGTATTGGCGTCAAAGGGGCGATCGCTGGGTTTCGATATCGACGAAGTTGCAATCATCCCGGTTGCGTCGGCGCAGCAACTGTTCAACCAGCCGTCGCTATTGCGGATCTTCGCCGAGACCCGCCATCGTGACTCCCTGGAAGCCGCGCGGGACGAGATTCGCAACATTCTCAAGGACCGCCACGAGGGCGACGAGGACGTAACCGTTGTCACGCAGGACGCGGTGCTCGCGACTTTTGATCGAATTCTGCGTACGCTGACCTACGCAGTCGGCGGCATTGCAGCAATCAGCCTTGCGGTGGCGGGCATCCTTACGATGAATGTGATGCTGATCGCCGTGTCACAGCGAACGTCGGAGATCGGGTTGATGAAAGCGCTAGGTGCGTCGGGCCGACAAATCAGAAACCTGTTTTTTGCAGAGGCAGCGCTACTGTCTGCGGTCGGCGCCGCTGTCGGGCTCGCAATCGGTGCAGCAGGTGTACTGGCTATCCGCCAGCTATATCCACAATTTCCTGCCGCAGCACCGATGTGGGCAGTTGCCGCCGCAGTGATCACGGCCTCGATTACCGGCGTCGTTTTCAGTCTGATGCCGGCCAGGCGTGCCGCCCGACTCGACCCGGTCGTATCACTCGCGAAACGCTGAGCATGAAGCTGCTTGATTTGCTGCGCATGGGCCTCGGATCTGTCACTGCGCATTCGCTGCGCAGCGGCCTGAGCGCACTCGGCATTGGCGTTGGGATAGCGGCCGTCATTCTGCTCACTTCGATCGGGGAAGGCATACACCGGTTCGTGATTGACGAGTTTTCGCAGTTCGGCACCAACATCATTACTGTCCATCCCGGCAAATCAAAAACGAGCGGAGGTTCGGTCGGCATGTTCGCCAGCGACCGGCCGCTGACGCTCCAGGACAGCGTCGCCCTTCAACGTATTCCAGCCGTGCTGTACAGCGTGCCTTCGGTGCAAGGAACCGCCGAAGTCAACAATGCCGGACGATCACGGCGCGTGACTGTTAACGGTGTTGGGCCCGACTTTCCCGCCGCTTTCAGTATCAGAGTCGCGGGCGGTCGCTTCCTGCCCCACGACGATCCCGAGAACGCACGTGCTTTTGTCGTGCTCGGTTCCAAAGTACGCGACGAGTTGTTCAGCAATGTGAGCCCACTCGGCAGTCGCGTCGAAATTGGCGGTAGCCGTTTTCGGGTGGTCGGCATCATGCAGTCGAAAGGACAAGTCCTCGGGGTCGATCTCGACGACGCGGTCTACATTCCTGCCAGCCGGGCGCTTGAGTTGTTCAACCGCGAAGGACTGATGGAAATTCACGTCGTGTACTCACCAGACGCGGGCTCGGACAGCGTCGTGAAAGGCATCCACAAGGCGCTGATGACACGTCATGGACGCGAGGATTTTACGATCACACCGCAACAGCAGATGATGGATGTGCTGTCATCAGTTCTGGGCGTGCTCACTTTTGCGGTCGGCGCACTTGGCGGAATCTCCCTGCTGGTCGGCGGGGTTGGCATTCTCACCATCATGACAATATCCGTAACGGAACGCACCAGCGAAATCGGATTGCTGCGTGCGCTTGGTGCACGACGTGGTCAGATATTGTCGCTTTTCCTCGGCGAGGCGATCCTGCTTTCCACCCTCGGCGGAATTCTGGGATTGTGTCTGGGAATTGGTATTGCCCAGTTACTCAAGCTGGGCTTGCCAGCACTGCCGGTCAACACACCCTGGATGTTTGTAGGCATGGCCGAGGCCGTTGCGGTGGTCATCGGTCTTGCCGCCGGCGTCGTTCCCGCCAGCCGTGCAGCACGCCTTGATCCGGTAGAAGCATTGCGCGCGGAATGACTGCGCGATGAATTATTGCGCGCAGAATAACTGTGCACCAAATTCCATTTGGCGCAGCCTTGCAGATCGGATTAGCGCAGCGTAATCCGACGCAATCGTGCCAACTGTGCCGTTCATCCTCGGCGTGCGACGTCGGGTTACGCCCATGGGCTAACCCGACCTACCCGTCTGATCATACAAAGTGAAAATACGCCCGCCGGACTCGTGCAGGACAATCCGGCACGAGTCGGCATGCCGGTTTCATTGACTCCCATGCGGCGCAATGCGCTGCGCTTATTGCGCTCTACTTGGGCTGACGCGTACGTTCACAAAACTCGGAAGGAAGCGCCAAGCCGCCTACAATTCGAGTTGTTTCCACAGGCAACCCGATTTCGCGACGGCGTCAATGTCGTCGAGTTGCCGGTTGTGCGCTTCCAGTTCTTCCTTCGTCGCAGGCACAACGACTAAATCTATGTCAGCGTCGAGAGCCAGCCGCGTTTCGGTCGAATCGGTGGCTTCGTCAATATCCATCAGCAGGCTTTCCTGCCCGCGCGTCATCGCCAGATAGACTTCGGCCAGCAACCTTGTATCGAGTAACGCGCCATGAAGCGTTCTCGCGGCATTGTCAACACCATACCGATCGCATAAAGCATCCAGAGAATTGCGTTTCCCGGGATGAAGACCTTTGGCAATTTTCAGCGTATCGGTGATGGTTTCGCAGAACGTCGTTATTGACTGCCTGCCTGTCAGTCCGAGTTCGGCATTCAGGAACGCAACATCGAACGGCGCGTTATGTATGATCAATTCGCCGCCTTCAACGAACTGCAGAAAATCGGCGGCCACATCAGTAAATTTGGGCTTGTCCGAGAGAAAGTCGTTACTGATGCCGTGAACCTCGAGTGCGCCGGCGTCGATTTCCCGCTCCGGATCGACATAGCAATGAAAGTCCCGCCCGGTGAACCGGCGGTTGATCATCTCAATCGCGGCGATTTCAATAATCCGGTGACCCAATGAAGGGTCGAGCCCGGTCGTTTCCGTATCAAGAACGATCTGACGCATATGCCCTCATTGCTGCAGTTTCAGTTTTCTGCAAGTTCAGTTTGCCGTATGTTTAACTTACTGCCCATTCCAACCCGCGTTCGGCGCAGCATGTTCACGCCGCGACAACGCCGCGGTTGGCCAGTTCATCGGCACGCTCGTTGCCATCATGGCCCGAATGACCCTTCACCCACACCCAAGTAATAGTGTATTGCAGCGCCAGATCGTCGAGTTGTTGCCATAGATCGACATTCTTGACCGGTTTCTTGCCGGCCGTTTTCCAGCCGCGCTTCTTCCAGTTATGTATCCAGGTGGTGATGCCGTCGAGTACATACTTCGAGTCCGTATGCAGGCGCACACTTGAGTCGCGCTTGAGCGCCGCAAGTGCCTCGATGACGGCGCGCAATTCCATGCGATTGTTCGTCGTATTCGGCTCGCCGCCAAACAACTCTTTCTCATGCCCGTTCCATCGCAAGAGCACCCCCCAACCGCCAGGGCCCGGGTTTCCCTTGCAGGCGCCGTCTGTGTAGACATCAATAATCTCGCTCATTGTGTATCTGGTGGCGAGTCACCGTTGCGCGCCGCGAGCGTGTCCTCGGCGCGGGTGCGTCGCTGCGGCAACACCGCGAGACCATTGCGCGCCGAAGCCGGCTTCCATTTAGGCGTAATCAGGCGCATTCCAGACACCCGTTTTATGCCGTGCAGGAAATAGATGCCACCTGCAAATGGCCACCAGCGATCACCCGCCATTTCCATGAAGTCAAAACGGCTGCGCCACTTTTCGCGCGATAGCGGCGGCACATAACAACACATACGGCCGCCTGCCACTTCGAACCCCAGCAGTGCCAACCAGTCCCTGATTCTCGCAAGCGCGACAAACTGGCCGCGCCACGGATAGCTGGACGGGCGAGTCAAATAACGTCTCAGCCCCCACAGACTCCATGGGTTGAACCCAGACAGAATCACATGCCCTTCGGGCATTAACACGCGCTGGACTTCGCGCAAAACCTGATGGGGGTTTTCACTGAATTCCAACGCGTGCGGCAGAACAATCAGATCCGCCACACCGGTCTGAATCGAAAGTGCTCGCGGATCGGAGGCAAAAGACACTTTGCCTTGCGCAGCAGTCACGCTGCGAAAAGGAATCCGGTTGGATCGCAGGAAGTCGTGTTCGGGCAATCCAACCTGGAACGCATTGAAACCGAAGACGTCTGCCACCTCGCGATCGAAATACGTTTGCTCGGCCGCTGCAACATATCGACCCAACGGTGTGGAAAACCACTGTGAAAGACCCGTTGCTTGCGCCGTTGTCGGGACGTCTGGTTCAGACAAGTAAGATACCGGCATGAAGAGTTAAACGTATTCCTTGTTCTCGCGTTCTGAGATCTGGCGGTCTGAAACCGTCATGATTAGCATTGACAGTATCGAGCGATTGCAAGATCGAGCAATTCGCAAAAACGCACCCTCGCCGCTCCGGCTCTACATGACAACTCCGCGTCCGATTTGAGATGCGCGTATCCGCAGCAGCTTCAGACATTTGCCATCATCACGCTTCACGGCCCCAGCCTCGTGGGCAGCAGCGTAACACTTGCCTGAAAGTATAACGTACCGTTTTTCGGTCAAGCGCAGACGCGAGTTCGAGCACACATGAACGCTTTGCATAACTGGTCGGCCACTCCAATTTGCAGGGCATCGCTGAGCCCGCTGCGTCTAACGCTAGCCAGTTGCTTCGGGAAGTGTTTTGCTGCTGCTTGTTGCAGGGCGATGCCCTGGTAACAAGCTGTTGCGTGATTCTCTTCGAGGGCGCCTGGCATCAGCCACACATGGTGCTGAAAACCAGATATGCGCCTGGAAGGTCCTGTGCGCGGGAACCCAGGCTAGGGTCTTCTTCCCGGCTGAATACGCGCCCAGGGTCGAAATACGTGCCACCCGGAGCCTGGCCCGATGCTTGCTGATGTCAGTTCTAAGATAAGCACCATAATATGTTGACTAATTGCACTTTTTTAATCACGATGCGCCTGTCCCAAGGCAAACCAACGTTAATCAAATATGAACCGCTTTGCTCTAATCCTATTTTTTGCGGTATTCGCTTATCCGTTCACGGTTAATGCCGCACCTGCTACAAGTTATTCTTTCCCTGGTGCTGCCCACGTTGGCACCGCGCCGCCCGATGTGGCTGGACAAGAATGGGAGCGTGTGGCACTCGCTGGCCTGTCGATTTCCCGGTCGATGTCGCGCTACGCCGACGAGCCCGGTCAAGACCCTACCTTCCAGGAACCGGGCACATTTGGCGAGTTCAGCGATGCGGAGTCGGTCGCACCGGCTGCCAGCATCTGGACCCGCATTCGTAACGGATTTGCGGTTCCGGAGGTCGAGAGTCGCCGGGTAGCGCAGTTCGAAAACTGGTATCGCAAACATCCGGAATATTTTGAGCGCATGATTGCGCGCAGTAGCCTGTTCCTGCATTTTATTGTGGAGGAGATCGAGGAACGCGGAATGCCTACCGAGATTGCGCTGCTGCCGATGATCGAAAGCGCGTACAACCCGAATGCGTATTCACATGCGCACGCGTCGGGAATATGGCAATTCATACCGTCAACCGGTAAGAATTACGGACTGGAGCAGAACTGGTGGCACGACGAGCGTCGCGATGTCGTAGCTGCAACGGGAGCAGCCCTGGATTATCTGGAAAAGCTGCATGATGAGTTTCAGGACTGGCATCTTGCGCTGGCCGCCTACAACTGGGGTGAGAATGGCGTGAGGCGCGCAATGAAGCGCAACAAGAAGCGCGGCAAGTCAACAAGCTACTACAGCCTGCGCATGCCTCGCGAGACCCGAAACTACTTGCCCAAACTGCAGGCTGTGACCAACATCATTGCAGACCCGGAAAGAGTTGGACTAATACTCCCCGAAGTTCCGGATCGCCCGTACTTCACATCAATCGAGACCGACGAGCATATTGACATCGAGCTTGCAGCACGCCTTGCAGAAATGACTATCGAGGATTTCGAAACCCTGAATGCAGCGTTTAACCGGCCTGTGATTGCTTCAGATGGTGAACGCAAAATCATTCTGCCGCTGGACAACGCCAGGATATTCACCGCCAATCTCGAATATCACGACGAACCGTTGGTTACATGGCAAACGTATGCACTAAAGAAAAACGAAACTGTCTCGCAAGTCGCGGCGCGCTTCAATATCGATACCAACAAGCTGCGACAGATCAACGGCGTGAAACCGTACGTAAAGCTGCGCACAGGCCACTCGCTGCTCGTACCCATGCCAGCCAATATAGATCAATCCAATCTGGATGAGACCTGGGATCGCCCGGAGTTCAGGAGACCCAATAATTTCTACGGCACGCGCATCGTGCACCGGATAAAACCCGGAGACACGCTGTCGGAAATCGCAGAGCAGTATCGTGTCTCGATGCGCGGCATCAAGTCTTGGAACGGCTTGAAAGGCAGTTCCATTCGAGCAGGCAAGAAGCTCGTAATCTATCGCGACCTGCGCGTTCCGCGCGTGTCGAAAATGCTGCAGTAATCAACGCAGCCAGCGCATTCCAAGCTGCCACCTGTAAATACTATGCGTACAGGTGGCAGTTTACTTTGTGATCCTCTGATATCGAGCTTTCCTGCGGATACGCTGCCCGGCATTGCGCGCTCGCCTGCGGACAACGTGGGTGAAAATAGCATCCCGAAGGCGGGTCGGCAGGTGACGGCAAATCCCCTTCCAGTTGGATCACGCGGCGCTGACCAGCCGGATCAATCGTCGGCACGGCGGAAAGTAGCGCACGCGTGTACGGATGCCGGGGATTGTTCAACACAGCTTCACAGCGCCCGTACTCGACGATACGTCCGAGGTACATCACTGCTACGTGATCCGCGATGAATTCAACCACGGAGAAATCGTGGGTAATAAAAAGATAGGACAGTCTCAGGCGCGTCTGCAACGCCGTTAACAAGTTGAGTATTTGCGCCTGAACTGAAACGTCCAGCGCACTGGTTGGTTCATCACAAATGAGCAGTTTCGGATTCACCGCCAGCGCACGCGCAATAGCAATGCGCTGTCTCTGCCCTCCGGAAAACTCATGAGGGTAACGGGACTTCGTGTCGGGCAACATCCCAACCTGGTAAAGCAGTTCGTCAACGCGATGCCGGTGCCAGTCCGGATCACCCATTCCGAGCGCAAACATGCCCTCCTCGATGATATCCGCAACACGCATACGCGGATTGAGCGATGCAAACGGATCCTGAAAAATAATCTGGAAATCCTTTCGCCTGGCACGCAAGTCCGATTCGGAAAGTGACGCCAGGTCCGTCCCCTCGACAAACACACTGCCAGCCGTTGGCTGCAGAAGACGCAGGATAGCTTTGCCGGCAGTGGTCTTTCCGCACCCGGATTCGCCCACCAGTGCAACACACTCCCCTTCAACAATTTGCAGGGAAATGCCGTCCACTGCTTTGACCATGCCTACTGTTCGTTTGAACAAACCGCGCCGAATGGGAAAATGCACGGCTAGTGAATCAACTCTCAAAAGCGGCGCACCTGCGGAATTTCGGGCCTCTGTTGCGTCCGGCTCGGCGCCATTCTCTACAATACTGTTTCGTTCGATGCTGTTTCGTTCACTACAGTCGGATCGTTCGAGAACGGTAGCGGAGTCGAGCGACCCCGCCTCTTGTTCAGAGTAAAGGAAGCAGCGCACGCCATGTTGCACGCCGAGTTCCTCCCACCGTGGCGTATGACTTTCGCAACGTGCCTGTTTAGCATCACAACGTTCGGCAAACCGACATCCCGCGAACGTGCGCGTCATCGATGGCACATTGCCAGGAATGACTGCGAGGCCTTTTGTTCTGCCTGCTGCGCTCGGCAATGACTCAAATAATTTTCGTGAGTAGGGATGCTTCGGATCTGCAAAAAATTGTTCGCTCGAAGCCTGCTCGACGATGTGACCGGCGTACATTACTGCGACTTTATGCGCCATCTGAGCGACCACGCCAAGATCGTGCGTAATCAACAGGATCGACATCGATCGCTCCGCCTGAAGCGTCCTGAGCAACTCGAGAACCTGGGCTTGAATCGTTACGTCGAGTGCAGTAGTCGGTTCATCGGCAATCAACAACTCCGGTTCGCATGCCAAGGCCCCGGCAATCATCACGCGCTGCTTCATGCCACCGGAAAGTTGAAACGGATATTCACCCAACCGACGTTTTGCATCCGGGATGCCAACAGCGTCGAGCAACTCGACGCTGCGCCTGAATACGTCGTCGCCGCGCAATGGTGTATGCCGCTGAATCACTTCAGCGATCTGGCTACCAACCGTGAGAACCGGATTCAGACTGGTACCCGGTTCCTGAAATATCATGCCGATACGCCGCCCCCTGACCTCACGCATGCGTGCTTCCGCAAGACCGAGCAGGTCAGTGCCTCTCAAGCGCACCGTACCGGAGACGATACGTCCATTGTCAGGAAGAAGACGGGCGACGGATAACGCCGTCATTGACTTGCCGCAGCCGGACTCGCCCAGCAATGCGTATGTCTCCCCGTGGCCAATCGTAATGTCCACGCCGTCCACCGCACGTACCATTGCCTCTTCCCCGCTCAGCCAGGCTCTGAGGTCACGAACCTCCAGCAGCGGTGCCTGTATCACCGCGTCGGACACGGATGCGTCTGTCACGATTTGACCACCACCATCGCTGCACCGTCACGTTTCACCGGTCTGGCAATGCGTGGGTCGAACGCGTCGCGAACAGCGTCCGCGAACAGGTTGGCCGACAGCACCATCAACAGCATGAACACAAAAGCGGACGCGAGTGACCACCACACCATCGGTTCACGTGCCATCTCAAGGCGCGCCGCATTGATCATGTTGCCGAAACTGATCATGGTCGGATCGACACCAACACCGACATAGGAAAGCACCGCTTCAGCGAGCACCAGCCCCGAGAAATCCATCACCACAGTGATAAGCACGATATGCATCACGTTGGGAAGAATATGTCTGGTAAGAATGGACGTATTGGATACACCGAAGGCGCGCGCCGCCTGCACATATTCAAGTTCGCGCAATTTGAGTGTCTCGCCTCGCAGCAACCTGCACAGTCCGGTCCAGTTGGTGACGCCAAGAATCAGGCAAAGGAACAGCAGACGCAGGTCCTGGCGCTGCTCTACGGTGTCGAACAACTCGGGGTGCGTTCCCATGTAAGCCTGCATCATCAACACGGCGGCAGCAATCAACAGAACGTGCGGGATGGAATTGAGCGTCGTGTAGACATACTGAATAACGTCGTCAATCCAGCCGCGAAAATACCCTGCCATGATTCCCAGCACCAACGCGAACGGCAACATAACGAGCGTCGCAAGAATCGCGATTACGAGCCCGGTGCGAATGCTCTTAAGGCTTAGATAAAACACGTCCTGACCAACTTTGTCGGTGCCAAGAACGTGATACTTGACGCACAGGGCTAACATCGGTGCGAGCACGACGATGAGGGCAGCTGCGCTTATCAGAATGACGCGCCACGGCACTGCTTCCTGATCGCGCCAGATGGCACGCCAGGTTTGTACGACACCACGGCCGCTCGTGTTTGCCACGACGCCGGTCACCAGGAAGGCAAGGATAGTCCATACAATCACGCCACCTCCAAAACCCACGATCGCCGTGCGGAACACGTCTGTCGACCAGTCTGCGTGCGGGTCAGCGAGATGCGCACCACCAAACGCCAGTCGCGGAAATACGCGCGCCTGCCCTCCGCCTGGCAATTCAACGGTTTCCTTTGCAAACAGATGGGTCGCGAGCGGCGCGGAATACGTCTTCTCGGTGCGTGTGCGCAACGGCGTGGCGACAACATCCAGAGCGCTGAGTGTCTGTACCGCAAATGTCGCGCGCTGCGTCTCATCCGTGCCACTGAGTCGCGGCCGAAAATGAAGTGAATCAAGCACGCCCACCACCAGGAAAAAGGCCAGAAATACCAGAGCAGCCATACCCTGCTTGCTGTGAATTACGTATCGCCACGGCTGCGACATGTGCGGCCGCGCACGCGCATAGAAACAAAAGGCGACTACGATGCCAATCAATAGAAACAATATCGCGTCCGTCCACAGGATGACGATTTTGAATGGCATCATTGCAGCCTCACCCGCGGGTCAGCGAGCGTGTACGAGATATCGGTCAGAATCAGCCCGACGATATAGAGAAAAGATCCGAGGAACACCATCGATCTGACAATCCCGTAGTCCTGATCATTGATGGCATCAATGGTGTAGCTGCCGAGACCAGGAATTGAGAAGAACGACTCCATGATGAGGCTGCCGAGAAACAGCGTCGGGATCACGACCACAACTCCTGTCAGGATGGGAATCATCGCGTTTTTCAGAACGTGCCGAAACAGAATACGCGATTCCGCCAGCCCTCGAGCGCGCGCAGTACGCACATAGTCCTTGTTGATCTCTTCCAGAAATATGGTGCGGTACCAGCGCGTACTTGCGCCCACTCCGCCGACGATGCCAATGGCAACCGGCAGCACAATAAACTTGAGCGCGCCAAACCCGCCACTGAAACCTGATATCGGCACCAGATGCCACAGTTTGCTGATCAGGTACTGACCGGCAATGATGTAAAAAAGTCCGGAGATTGACATTGCCACGACGCACGCCACGACGCCGGAAATATCGACATAGGTTGCCCGGAAGAATGCAAGCAGCAACGCAAACGTGATGTAACACGCAATACCCACTACAAAGGTCGGGAGTGCGATTGCGAGGCTTGGCCCGATGCGCGCACGCATCTCGCCGGCAATATCACGGCCGTCATCCGCAGCGCCAAAATCGAACACAAACATTCTGGCCGACTTGGTAAAGAAAATCGTGTCTGTTATCCGCGCAAAGCCAGAAGCCTCCGCGTCGTAGAAATAGGGTTTGTCATAACCTTTGTCACTCTTCCACTTCTCTACTGCTTCGGCCGTGACACGCTTGCCGCCCAGGGCAAGTCGCGCCATATCCTCCGGACTGTTGATTGCGAAGAACAGGGCGAAGGTGATCAGGTTCACACCCAGCAAAATCGGGATCGCGTACAGAACACGTCGCACCAGATAGGCCGTCATGGAATTCTTACCGTGTCCGGCATTTCGGCAACGGCTCTCTCCCGTCGGCGCCACGCGATCACAGCAGGCGTGAGGGCGGCAAAAGCTGCCAGGACGACAATTAGCATCGGCAGAAACACCGGTTCATTCCATTGATCGCGTCGCTGCTCCCGGAGCAGTGGATCGATGCGCTGGTACTTCAGGCCATTGTTGGCCATTTTGTTGGGTTTGAGATTGAATACCCAGGCATGCGCAAGACTGTAATCGGTTGGATGAAAACCGAAAGCCCATGGTGCATCACGCTGCACGGTTGTCACCATGCGATCAATAATTTCGCGCCGGCGTGGACTGTTTTCCATGTTGCGCATCTGTTCGAACAATTCATCGAACTCTGGATTTGCGTAGTTCGATGCGTTCTCGCCACTGCCCGCGGCCCGCGATTGTGGGCCATGCAGCAAGAACATGAAGTTTTCGGGATCAGGATAATCCGCATTCCACCCGAGCACATAAAGTTGCGCCGTCCCGTTACGCAATTTGTCCTGAAAGCGGTTCAGATCCGTAGCGCGCACGACAAGTTGCAAGTCAATCTTGCGCAGTTGCTTGGTAAACCAGTCTGCCCGTGATTTTCCCTCGGGACCTACCAGAGTCGTGTCCAAATACAAAGTCAGCGGCTTTCCGGTTTCAGCGTCAATGCCGTCGGGATATCCGGCCTGCACAAGCAACTTTTTCGCATATTCCACTGATTTGCGCTTTGGTCGACCATCCACCCAATCGTAGACGAATGGATTGATACCCTCCTCACCCTCACGATAACCATAGATACCGGGCGGCAACGGGCCCTGCGCAGCGATGCCGCGACCATTGCGGAATATCGAAATCAACTCTTCCATGTCCACTGCGATCGATATCGCCTGCCGTAACTTGCGGCCTCGCTCATCAAGGCCGCCAATCAGCGAATCCAGCATGTTGAAGCCGAGATAAATCGTCGTGGTGGCCACCGACGTCTGCAGAGTGATTCCCTGCTCGCGAATCTCGTCGGTCAGTCCTACCTCCCCACTCGCCGACATGGAAACGGTCTGGTCAAAGCTGTCCGAGCTTATGTTGGAAATATCGTAGTAACCCTGAAGGAACTTATTCCAGTAGGGAATACTTTCTTTCTCCAAACTGTAGACGAGCTTGTCGACAAACGGCATGGTTCTGCTGGCGTCGTCTAGCAAGCCATTTTCAGCATCGCCGGCAGCTCCTTCAGACGGGTAAGATTCTCCCGAAAAATTCGGATTGCGTTCCAGCACCATCATGCGATTCGGATCGTGGCGACTCAGCATGTACGGCCCCGATCCAACCGGGTACCAGTCGAGCGATATGTTTGCCGGCATTCCCGTTTGCCTGTAGAAGCGCTCGGCTTCGTGAGGAATGGGCGAGAAAAAAGGCATCGCGAGCCAATACTGAAACTGCGGATACTTTCCACGAATGTCAATCGAATAGCGGTAACGGTCGAGGGCCCGCACGCCGGAGATATCGAAGCGATCAAGATCCAGATACAGGTCTGAAGAATCGTTTTCGGCAAATGCTTTCAACTGTTTGCTGTACGCGTCAAGGCCGATGATATATTCGCTCATCAATCCGTAGATGGGTGAATGCAGGCGCGGATGCGCCAGTCGCTTGATCTGATAAACGAAGTCCGCGGCGACGAGCTCACGCGTTCCAGTTTGTTCGAAATCTCCCAGATCACGATATCGGGCAAGCTGTTGTTCGGTGAGTCCGGTATAAAGCGCCCGGCCATTCGCGTCGACAGCGAATGCCGCATGCGGCTGAAACTGGATTCCATTACGAATACTGACTACGTACCGCGTACGCGCGACGCGAGAGGCAGGCGCCTTAGATGACAGCACCGTGCCATTGGCATCGTAATAAATTACTTTCGGCATTGCCGAAGCCGCGAACGGTATGAGCTGGTAGGGCCGCTTGAGGTAGTGGTACTGCAACGGCGGCATGTAAATTTGCGCAGTAAGGCGGATCTCGTTCTCGAAGTACGATTGAACTGGATCGAGATGTTTGGGACGTTCCTTGAATGAGGAATACAGAACGTTTCCACCCTTCTCATCGGACGAGTAGGGATTGTTCAGCGCACCCTGGCGACAGCCGCCAATAACGCTTGTCGCCAACAGGATCGCCACGATTGTGTGCCTGGCACCCTTCATAACACGAGAGTCTAACCCGGTTGCACAGGTGTGACGCGCGCCTTCAGAGGGAAGCATCTGTGCGTTCGCTATAATTCGCGCTTTCGATGGCTGGAGGATTTATGGGATTTCTCGCTGGCAAAAAGATCCTTGTCACTGGATTGCTTAGCAACCGTTCCATCGCATACGGCATTGCCAACGCGGCAAAACGTGAGGGCGCGCAACTTGCCTTCAGCTATGCTGGCGGCGACAAGATCAGGGACCGCGTGGTGAAACTCGCATCCGATTTCGAAAGCGATCTGGTGCTTCCCTGCGATGTGGCGGATGACCAGGAGATCGAAGAGCTGTTTTCGACTCTGGGGCGATCATGGGACGGACTCGACGGGCTGGTGCATTCAATCGCGTTTGCCCCCAGGGAGGCATTGGCAGGAGATTACCTCGACTCTCTAACCCGCGAAGCCTCCCGGATTGCACACGACATCAGCTCGTATAGCCTGGCGGCGCTTGCAAAGGCTGCGCTGCCAATGATGGAAGGCCGGCCGGCAAGCATGGTTACGATGACGTATCTCGGAGCGGAGCGCGCATTTCCCAGCTACAACATCATGGGTCCCGCGAAAGCCAGTCTCGAGGCCAACGTACGCTATTTGTCACAAAGCCTGGGCCCGCGTGGCATACGGGTTAATGCCATATCTGCCGGCCCGATCAAGACACTCGCCGCCGCAGGAATCGGCAACTTCGGAAAATTACTTGCATTCAGCGAGAAACTCTCGCCGCTACGTCGCAATGTAAGCACCGATGAGGTTGGCAACGTTGCCGCTTTCCTGCTCAGCGAGCTGTCAAGTGGCATAACCGGGGAGGTGACTTACGTAGACGCCGGATTCAATATTGCGGGGGCTGCCCCTTTCGACTGACTGTCCCGGTTTCAGTCGCCGAATGATATGGGCCGGACCATCATGAACGATGGCGCCAACAATACTGCCGTTTGGGGTACCCGCAATCTAAAACAAACGCGGCCTGGTTTGCCGGGTGCTGCGCATGTGCCGGAAGAAAGCGTTTTTTGAATCAAGCCTGGCTTGGGCTGGCACTGCCCCGGAACACGGCTCTGTCCCGCGTCTATTGCTGCTCTGAACTCAGCCTGCTTTCATTAATGACGACGTTAGAGCGTTCCCACAAACTACCAACATAGTTCGCATGTTGTTCCTGCACAGCCAACTGCGTCAGTTGCCGGTTGGCTGTTTCAACCTCATCGTCTGATATGGTTTCAACATCGCGAACTGCACTGATTCGATAAACTACGTAGCGTCCGTCATCCGCCTCTACACCAGCGTAAGCCGGCAAGTTGTTGGTATCTGCGCTGAATACGGCTCGCACGCCTTCGGCATGCAAGCCCTGGCCACGCTGTAAGGTTACATAACCTGGCTTCGACCATTTCAGCTTCAATTGCTCAGCGTCTTTGAGTTTTGCCAGCGTGGCCTCGCCTTCCTCGCGAGCGAGTTCGATCGCTTTTTGTGCGCCGAGATGATCTACAATATCCTGTGACACGTCGGCAAACGGCATGTCAGTCGCGGTTTTGTGCTCGACCACGCGCGCCGATACGAGCGTGTTCGCCCCAACCTCAATCGCGTTGGTATTACGCCGCTCCTCCAGCATTTCCGCGGAGAAAAGGGCTTCAAGCAGTTTCGGGTTATTGAGCAGTGGATTCACGCCACCACCCTCCGGGCTGATCCAGTTGCTCTCCTGAACTGTAAGACCGAGGGCATCGGCAGTCGGCTGAAGGCTGTCGTATTCCGTATACACCATATCGCTAAACGTTTGCGCAGCCTGCAGGTAAGCCTCCTGAACTTCGCTCTTGCGAATCTCTTCCTGCAATTCATCCCTGACTTGCGCAAAGGACTTGGTTTCAACTTCCTTGACTTCGTCAATGCGGATTAGATGGTACCCATACTGGGTTTGCACGGGCGAACTGACCTCACCAACCTTCAAAGCAAATGCCGCCTTGTCAAACTCTGCGACCATTAAGCCACGTTGAAAGAATCCGAGATCACCGCCTTGCTCGGCCGACCCAGGATCATTCGAATGCGTTCGAGCCAACTCGGCAAATCGACCGGGCGACTCCTGTAACTGCCGATAGATATCAGAGGCCTTTTCCTTAGCTGCTTGCTTCTCCTCGTCTGTCGCGCCTGAGGCAACGGCAATGAGGATGTGGCTTGCCCGTCGCTCTTCTGCTGACTGGAACTGCGACAGGCGCTCCTGGTAAACGCGCCTGAGTTCGTCGTCACTGACCGTGACGGTCGCAGCAGCAATTTCCGGCGTCAACATCAGATATTCAATACGAGCACGCTCAGGGATCTGAAACAGGGATCTGTTTTCGTCGAAGTAGGTTCTCGCATCTTCTTCGCTTACCGAGACTTTTGTTTTGAAGTCTGCTGGAGAAATTAGCAATTGGCTGACTTCTCGCTCCTGTGCGCGGATACGCACCAGACGTCGCACCACCTTGTCGGGTACAAAGGCAGATCCTGCCAGTGAACCCTGTATACGGCTCAGTATGAGATCTTGTTTGATCTGATTTTCAAAGGTCTCAGGCGTGAGGTTTTGTGCGCGCAACAGCTGCTCATAGCGGGTAGGAGAGAAATGACCATGCTCGTCATAAAACGCTTGAATATCAGAAATTACGGCCCGCAACTCATCAGCTGACACAACCATTCCTGAATTTGCGGCAAAGCCAAGCAAGAGCCGTCGCTGGATGACGTCGTCAAGCACGGCACGCCTGAATTCCGGCGAATTGAGATAGGTGGTCATTTCGGGATTCTGACTCGCCTGTTCTCGCATACGATCCTGTGCTGCACGCAAAGCGACTGCGAGTTCTTGTTCAGAGACGGGTGCATCGCCAATTTTGGCCACTTCTGGCGCGGCACTGGTTCCGCGGAAGTAGGAATCAACCCCGAAAAATGCAAATGTAAGAATGATCAATCCAAGGACAATGGAGACCAGAAACTTACTTTTGGTTACCAGATCAAACATGGTTCTACCCGATCCAATGTGAATCAGTCACCGCAGACTGAAGGACAACAAAAAAAAGGCGAACGCTCGTTCGCCTTCTCTAGGGCTGGCGGAGTGGACGGGACTCGAACCCGCGACCCCCGGCGTGACAGGCCGGTATTCTAACCAACTGAACTACCACTCCAGTAGATAGTGGTGGGTGCTGAGAGGCTCGAACTCCCGACATTCGCCTTGTAAGGGCGACGCTCTACCAACTGAGCTAAGCACCCGTTCGGCGCACTGACCTGTCAATCCGGCAACCAGTCACTAACCTGTGTGCCGCCTGACACCACCCTTCGAAAAGCGCGCTAGTTTACTGCATCCTTCAAGGCTTTTCCAGCGCGGAACTTGGGCACTCTTGAAGCCTTGATTTCAATCGTGTCACCAGTACGCGGATTACGACCGCTGCGCGCCTTGCGATCACCGACATGGAATGTTCCAAAACCGACCAGCGTAACCATATCCCCTTTCTGGAGCGAGGTCGTAATAGCTTCTACGGTACCGTCGAGCGCGCGCTCAGCAGCCGCCTTGGAAATATCCGCCGCCTGGGCGATGGCCTCGATCAAATCCGATTTATTCACGTGGGTCCCCTTTCGTTGATTCGTTTACGGGAGAAAATCTGTCGCGAGATGGAACTGGAGGGCAACATCGATCTTTCCCCCTCGTTCCGACTTATAACAACTTGAAAATCACAGTGTCAAGCAAGCATGCAAATCAAACAAAAAAAAGCAGCGCGGTAGCGCTGCTTTCCAAGATGCAGGATGGTTAATGTTTTATCGGGCTAGTCGGTACTGCTGACGTCTCAATTGCTGCAATCGCCACTGGTTCCGAAGCCTCGCTTTCCAGCGGTTGAGGCTGACGTTCAAGTGCGAATTCAAGTACCTGGTCAATCCATTTGACAGGGTGGATGTCCAGACGATTCTTGATATTGTCCGGCATTTCGACGAGATCCTTGCTATTTTCTTCGGGAATCAGAACCGACTTGATACCACCGCGGTGCGCGGCCAGCAATTTTTCCTTCAGACCACCAATCGCGAGAACCTCGCCCCTCAATGTAATTTCACCGGTCATTGCAACATCAGCACGAACCGGAATATTGGTCAACGCCGACACAAGCGCTGTAGTCATGGCAATACCTGCAGACGGACCATCTTTGGGCGTTGCGCCTTCAGGCACATGTACGTGGATATCGGTCTTTTCCAGAGTATCGCCCTCGATACCAAGCCTGCCTGCTCTGGCCCGGACAACTGAACGCGCGGCCTCCACCGACTCCTTCATTACATCTCCGAGTGAACCGGTCCGCTGTATGGTCCCCTTACCAGGCATTACGATCGCTTCTACGGTCAGCAACTCACCGCCAACCTCCGTCCATGCCAATCCGGTGACCTGGCCTACCTGATTCGTTTTCTCGGCAATGCCATAGGTATAGCGCCGCACGCCCAGATACTTCTCCAGATTTCGGGCGGTCACGGAAACCCGGGTGTCGCGCTTTTTTATCAAAAGCGACTTGACGACCTTACGGCAGATCTTGGATATGTCGCGCTCCAGACTGCGAACACCGGCCTCACGCGTGTAATACCGCACAATATCTCGTACGGCACTTTCAGATACCGTAATCTCGTTTTCTTCCAGACCGTTGTTCTTCACTTGCTTGGGAAGCAGATATCGCATCGCGATATTGACTTTCTCATCCTCCGTATAACCGGAGAGACGAATCACTTCCATCCTGTCGAGCAGCGGTGCCGGAATATTCATCGTGTTCGCAGTTGCAACAAACATCACGTCAGAAAGGTCGTATTCAACCTCCACGTAGTGATCGACGAACTTGTCGTTCTGTTCCGGATCAAGCACTTCAAGCAAGGCCGACGATGGATCACCGCGGAAATCCGCGCCCATCTTGTCGACCTCGTCAAGAAGGAACAACGGATTTCGCACACCAACCTTGGTCATGTTTTGCAGGATTTTGCCCGGCATCGAGCCGATATACGTGCGTCGGTGCCCGCGAATCTCGGATTCGTCCCTAACGCCGCCCAGCGACATGCGTGCAAACTTGCGGTTGGTCGCGCGGGCTATTGATTGGCCGAGCGACGTTTTGCCAACTCCGGGTGGTCCGACAAGGCACAAGATCGGTGCCTTGAGCTTTTCTACCCGCTGCTGTACTGCGAGATACTCGACGATACGTTCCTTTACTTTTTCCAATCCGTAGTGGTCGGCATCGAGAACATCCTGCGCTTTTGCAAGGTCAGCACTGACTTTGCTCTTTTTCTTCCATGGCAGTCCGACCAGGATGTCAATAAAGCTGCGCACAACCGTTGCCTCAGCGGACATCGGTGACATTAGCCGCAGTTTCTTCAATTCGGAATCGGCCTTCTGACGTGCTTCCTTGGGCATGTGGGCGGCTTTGATGCGCTTTTCCATTTCATCCAGATCGGCGCCCTCTTCCATGTCCCCGAGTTCTTTCTGAATCGCTTTCACTTGCTCGTTCAGATAGTACTCACGCTGACTCTTCTCCATCTGGCGCTTCACTCGTCCGCGAATACGCCTCTCGACTTGCATGATGTCGAGTTCAGACTCAAGCAGTGAAAGCAGATGTTCGAGCCGCTTCCTGACGCCAAACATTTCCAGAATGTCCTGCTTTTGCTCGAGTTTAAGTGGTAGATGTGCCGCAACCGTGTCGGCAAGCCGCCCGGGCTCATCAATCCCGGACAATGAAGTCAGAATCTCCGGCGGAATTTTCTTGTTGAGTTTTACGTACTGATCGAACTGCGTCAGCATTGCGCGACGCATCGCTTCGACCTCGTGGGTATCGCTGTCATCGGATGGAATCGCAACAGCCTCGCCGACATAATGGCTTTTCTCGTCAGCAATCGAGATGATCTCGGCGCGCTGCACGCCTTCTACAAGCACCTTGACCGTCCCATCGGGCAGTTTGAGCATCTGAAGAATATTGGCAATGCTGCCGATGCGATACATATCGTCCGGCGATGGCTCGTCTTTCGCAGCAGACTTCTGGGCGACGAGCATGATGTGCTTGCCGGACTCCATCGCCGCTTCGAGCGCCTTGATGGACTTGGGACGCCCGACAAACAGGGGAATCACCATGTGCGGAAACACCACCACATCGCGCAACGGCAGAAGCGGATACATCACCGAGTGGTCCTGCGATTCAATCGTGTCAGTCATCGGACTCCTGATTTAGCTACTAAATATCTTAAGTTGGGGCGTGCCGAGAGCATATCAAGCGCTCCTGGTGGCCTCACGCGGATCCTCCCGAGCCAGCCACTTTTGGCCGATCGGAGTAAATCAATATAGGTTTGGTAGTGCCCGTGATCATACCTTCGTCAACAACGACTTTTTCCACGTTCTCCATCGACGGCAGGTCATACATCACATCAAGCAAAGCTTGCTCCATGATGGATCGCAGACCACGTGCCCCGGTCTTGCGCGCAAGCGCTTTTGCAGAAATGGCCTTGAGTCCTTCGGGGCGCATTTCAAGTTCCACGCCTTCCATTGCAAACATCTTCTTGTACTGTTTGAGCAGCGCGTTCTTGGGTTCCGTGAGAATCTCGATCAGCGCACCCTCATCAAGCTCGTCCAGCGTGGCGATTACCGGCAGTCTTCCCACAAACTCCGGAATAAGGCCGTACTTGATCAGATCCTCGGGTTCAACCCCGCGCAGCACTTCACCAATATGCTTCGGATTATCCTTGCTGCGCACCTCTGCGCCGAACCCGATGCCACTCTTGTCCGAGCGTTGCTGTATCACTTTAACGAGGCCGTCGAATGCACCACCGCATACGAACAATATGTTGGTCGTATCGACCTGCACGAATTCCTGATTAGGATGTTTGCGCCCACCTTGCGGCGGCACTGAAGCAATTGTCCCTTCGATCAGCTTCAAAAGTGCCTGTTGTACGCCTTCACCGGAAACATCGCGCGTAATCGACGGGTTATCCGACTTGCGCGAAACCTTGTCGATTTCGTCGATGTAAACGATGCCGCGTTGCGCCTTGTCAATATCGTAATCGCATTTCTGCAGCAATTTCTGAATAATGTTCTCAACGTCCTCACCGACATAGCCAGCCTCGGTCAGTGTCGTCGCATCAGCCATGACAAAGGGCACATTCAATAGCCTCGCGAGCGTCTGGGCAAGCAAGGTCTTGCCCGAACCCGTCGGACCGATCAACAGAATGTTGGATTTCGAGAGTTCGATGTCGTCTTTTTTCTGCCCCGTCTTCAACCGCTTGTAGTGGTTGTATACGGCTACCGCAAGAATACGCTTCGCAACGTCCTGGCCAATGACGTACTGGTCAAGGATGTCGCGTATCTCGTGCGGGACGGGCAGATCCGACTTCGCACCCTTTCCGGGAAGGTCGGCCTGACTCTCCTCGCGGATGATGTCATTGCAAAGCTCGATGCACTCATCACATATGAACACAGAAGGTCCGGCGATGAGCTTACGAACCTCATGCTGACTCTTACCGCAAAACGAGCAATAAAGAAGCTTTTCGCCACCAGGCTTTTCAGACATGGATGCCATCAGTTGTCAGTTTCTCTCAATATTCAGACTTCGAACATAATTTCATGTATGAACTTCAAGCACCGGGAAGGTTCACGCAAGATCACTGCCTGCCTGCCAAATTGGCTTCCCGGAGGCTCTCAGCTCGCCTCTGTGGCCTCGGCGCGGTTGACCAACACGCTGTCGACCAGGCCATACTTTACAGCCTCTTCGGCGCTGAGGAAATTGTCACGGTCAGTATCCTTTTGAATCACCTCAACGTCCTTACCTGTGTGCAACGACAATAGCTGATTCAGGCGTTCGCGCAGGTACAGAATCTCCTTGGCGTGTATCTCGATATCGGATGCCTGTCCCTGAAATCCTCCCATCGGCTGATGAATCATCACTCTTGAATTGGGCAGCGCAAAACGCTTGCCCTTGGCCCCGGCCCCCAGCAGAAATGCCCCCATGCTGGCGGCCTGCCCCACGCACAGGGTGCTGACATCAGGTTTGATGAATTGCATCGTATCGTAGATCGCCAGACCGGCAGACACCGACCCGCCTGGTGAATTGATGTAGAACGAGACGTCTTTTTCGGGATTCTCAGACTCGAGAAACAGCAATTGCGCGACGATCAGATTGGCAGTCACCTCATTTACCGGACCAACAAGGAACACCACCCGCTCCTTGAGTAAGCGCGAGTATATGTCGTAGGCACGTTCGCCCCTGCCACTATGTTCTATAACCATCGGGACAAGACCCAGTCCCTGAGGCTCTTCATACGTGTGTTGCATCCATTTCATTGGGCATTTCCCATCAGTTCGTCAAACGCAGTTGGTTTTTCGGTCACTTTTGCCTGGCCAATTACCCATTGCACCACATTATCTTCAAGTACGACTGATTCAATTTCGCGCAGACGCTCTGGAGATTCGTAGTACCAACGCACGACCTCGTCCGGTTGGTCATAGCTCTTCGCCTGTTCCTGGACAACTGCCTTGATCTGGTCCTGCGAGGCAGCCAAGCCTTTACTTTTTACAAGTTCAGACAAGATAAGCCCGAGTTGAACACGTCGTTGGGCCTCCTCTGCGAAGGCTTCGCGCGGAATCGGTACCTGGTCAGTGCTCATCCCACGTGACTTCATGTCCCGTTTCATTTGTTCGATCAAGCGGTCAGATTCCTGGTCAACCAGTGACTTTGGCAACTCTACATTTGTCGCATCGAGAAGCGCTTTCATCACCAGATCCTTCACACGCGCATCAGCGCGCCGTTTTACCTCGCGCTCGAGATTCGCCCGGATTTCAGCCTTCATTTTGCCTTGATCGCCATCCTGGACGCCCAACTGCTTGGCAAACTCCTCATCGAGTTCAGGCAATTTTGCCCCGAGCACTTCGTTGACCTTGATCTCGAACTGCGCCAATTTACCGGCGACTTCCTTGCCTGCGTAATCTTCCGGAAACTGCATATCGAAGGTCTTCGACTCGCCGGCACTCAGCTCGACGATGTTCTTTTCAAAATCGGGCAAGAGCCGCCCCTCTCCGAGTTGCATCGAAGCACCTTCGGCGCTGCCGCCCTCGAACACCTCGCCATCAATCGTTCCCCGATAATCGATATTCACCTTATCGCCCATTTCGACCGGGCGCTCTACAGCTTCGAACACGGCGCGTTGTTTGCGAAGGACGTCAAGCGTCTTGTTCACCTCGGCATCGCCAATCTCGACTTTCGGTTTCTCAATCAGCGCCGTCGATATGTCACCGACTGATATCTCGGGGTAAATCTCGAATGTCGCCGTGAACTCAAAATTATCCGTCGCATCATCGGCTGATTTGACTTCTATCTTGGGTAACCCGGCTACACGGAGATTTTGCTCGCGAACGGCGTCACCGAAATTCTTCTGAATTTCATCCCCCAACACCTCTTGCCGAACCTGACCACCATACTGCTGCTCGACGATCTTCATCGGCACCTTGCCGGGACGAAACCCATGGATCTTTACGGTTCGCGCCACCTGTTTGAGACGACTGAGGACCTGGCTATTAACACCCTCCATTGGGACGGCAATTGAAAGCCGGCGCTCAAGAGAGCTTATCGTTTCTATATCTGCTTGCATCGATTTATGAACTTTCGGAAATAAGGTACCGGTATTTAGACCGTTGAAACCTGCGCATGCCGTCGCTTCTGTGATATTCAAGTGGTGCGAAAGGAGAGACTCGAACTCTCACGCCTCACGGCGCCAGATCCTAAATCTGGTGCGTCTACCAATTCCGCCACTTTCGCGAACATCGCATTTTAATATAATCGCCCATCGGACCGCTACTTTAGATAGCTTGGAACGACGCTCAAGTCCAGATATAACCCATTGTAAAATATGCACTACTAGTGTAGTGCTCCACTAATATCGATGCAAAAAACAGCGAGAATTCGCCTCACACTGCGTTACAAGTCCTCGCGAGGCGCGCGCCGAAGCGCAGAGCAGAGGCCCCTTTTATGGGGATGCGACCGCCTAGACGCGCATACGGACGCGTTCTCGGCGCTAGGCATTCCGCTACCGGGTCGCGTCCACGCGCTAACGAGCGCGGAACCTGCTCCGCCGTACGCGGGCGCACCTCGCTGTGGCTCGCGCCTTGTCTGAGTCGAATTTCGCCACTTTTGTTCATTTGAACGCTATTTCTACAATCCAACATCAGTGCCGAGAACAGTGAAGTACTACACTAGCAGCCTGTTGAAAATGGTTTAGGAAACGAACCGTTTGGAAGCAGTTGCGCCGGCGATCGACAAGACATATCAAATAGATAGGCGAGAAATTTGCGAGCAAGCGACTTGGCAATCAGGTCGTGCAGTAGCTTGTCAATATATGACCAGAGCCGGTTAAACAATGGGGACCACACACTACGAAAATTTTCCGGTTGGATCGATTCTTCTTCCGGCACGATTACGCCAACCGGTACAGGTTATATACGCATTCGCTCGAACCGCCGACGATTTTGCTGACGAGGGGAACGCCCTCCCTCGGGAGCGACTACAGCGCCTCGACCAATATAGTCACCAGCTGGATCACATTGACGCTGGCGTACAGCCCACTCTGCCTCTTTTTGTGGATCTGGCACGGATCATCGAAGAATACGGCCTTCCGGTTAGTCTCTTTCGCGATCTGCTATCGGCGTTTTCGCAGGATGTCGTCAAGAATCGCTACGGCGATTTCGCCGAAGTGATGGACTATTGCCGCCGTTCGGCCAATCCCGTAGGACGGCTCATGCTCTACCTGTTTAGAGACACCAGTGACGTTCATTTCGCTTACTCGGACAAAATATGCAGCAGTCTTCAACTGATCAACTTTCTTCAGGATGTCGAATCCGACTACGGCAGAAATCGCATTTACTTTCCGCTCGATGAAATGCAACAATTTGATATATCCGAAGCGCAGATCGCAAATACCGACGCTACCGGCAACTGGGCGCCATTCATGCAGCATCAGATCAATCGCGCCAGAGTTATGCTGATGACCGGTGCACCTCTGGGCACAAAATTGCGAGGGCGAATTGGCCTGGAATTGCGCACCATCGTTTGCGGAGGAAGGCGCATTCTCGACAAACTGGATGCAATCGACGGCAACGTATTTCAGCATCGCCCGGTACTAGGCCCTCTCGACTGGATACATATGCTTTACCGATCAGCATTCGCGTACTTATGACGCCCGACCAGTACTGCCAGAACAAGGCAGCTCAAAGCGGTTCCAGCTTTTACTACAGCTTTTTGTTTCTTCCGCCAGAGAAACGTCGCGCCATCACAGCTCTGTACGCGTTCTGCCGGGAAGTCGACGACGTCGTTGATGAGTGCTCAGACGCGGACCTGGCACAAACCAAACTTGCCTGGTGGCGCGGCGAAATAGCCGGGTTGTTTCACGGACAGGCGCAGCATCCGGTGACCCAGGCACTCGCCCCCGCGGTACGCAGTTTCGATCTTCCAGAAACGCGTTTCAACGAGATCATTGACGGAATGGAAATGGATCTCGTTCGGTCCCGCTACGCAAGTTTCAACGAACTGAAGCTCTACTGCCATCGGGCTGCAGGTGTCGTGGGACTGATGGCAGCAGAAATATTCGGCCGTACACAATCGGCGACGCTCGAATACGCGGAGAATCTGGGGACGGCATTTCAGTTGACCAACATTATTCGCGACGTTGGGGAAGATGCGCGCCGCGATCGGATTTACATTCCGCTCGACGAACTTGCCAAATTTGGTGTCGAACCAGAGGATGTGTTGAGAGGCAGAAGCTCACCCGAATTTAAAGCGCTGGTCAGGTTTCAGATCACCCGCGCGCGTGACTTTTACGCACTCGCGTTCGATGCGTTGCCGGCAGTCGACCGGCGCGCCCAGCGACCTGGTCTGGTAATGGCTGGTATTTACCAGGCCTTGCTTCAGAAGATCGAAAGCGCAGGAGACGACGTTCTCACTACGCGCACGAGTATGACGCCGATTCGCAAGCTGTGGATCGCCTGGCGTACCTGGCTTGCAGCGTGATTTCACGCGCTAACAAAACACACAATGTTGCAATCATAGGTGCCGGTTGGGCGGGTATGTCTGCGGCGGTCGAGCTCGCCTCGCAAGGGATTCCGGTCACCGTCTTCGAAGCAGCGAAAACACTCGGTGGGCGTGCGCGGCGGGTAGAAATGGACGGTGTTGCGGTCGATAATGGCCTGCATATTCTGATCGGAGCGTATCGCGAGGCGCTGCGCATTATTGAGAAAGTCAGCGTTCGGGGACAACCGTCGAAATTGCTGAGAATGCCACTGCAACTGCGCCTCGAACCCGGCTTCCGAATGCGTGCTGCCCGGCTTCCTGCCCCTTTACACATAGCAGTTGCACTGGCGTTTGCGCGCGGACTTTCTGTCACTGAAAAATTCGCGGCAGCGCGCTTCATGCATGCGCAGAAATTCGCCGGATTTGAATGTGAGCCGGGATTGACGGTGGACGTGCTGCTCAAGCGTTTTCAACAGCCTTCCAATCTGGTGAGCGGTTTGTGGGCGCCACTGTGCATTTCGGCACTGAATACCAGCACCGACGAAGCCGACGCACAGATATTTCTGAATGTACTCCAGGATAGTCTTGCCGGACCGTGCTGCGCCAGCGACCTGTTACTGCCGAAAACGGATTTCAGCACCCTGTTTCCAGATCCGGCTGCTGACTACGTCGAGCGAAACGGCGGATTGGTCCGGCGCGGCTCGGCGGTAACGTCGCTGCGCGTACTTGGCAACGGCTTCGAAGTTTCAGCGGCAAGAACGACCCGACATACCCACGCCATCCTTGCTGTAGGACCGCATCGCCTCGAACAAATCGCAGGCGAAATCGGTCCGCTCGCTGCACAACTCGCGATGGTTCGCAAATTTACATATCAGCCCATATTCTCGGTGTTTCTACAGTATCCCGAACACGTCGGGCTAAAGGTACCAATGATCGGGATGCGCAATGGCTTGTCGCAATGGATATTCGACCGGGGCCAACTTTGTGGGCAACCAGGTATGCTGGGCGTCGTTATTAGCGCGTCAGGTATTCACCAGAATTTGCCTCAAAGTGAATTGGCACAGCGCGTTCATCAAGAGCTTGAACACCGGTTTGCGCTTCCCGAACCGCGCTGGTCGCGCGTGATTGCGGAAAAACGGGCGACTTTCGCCTGCACACCCAATTTGCTGCGACCGGAAAATCGCACACCCATTTCCGGTTTATTCATTGCAGGCGATTACACCCAAAGTCGATACCCGGCAACATTGGAAACCGCCGTTCGCAGCGGGTTGGCCTGTGCGCAACACATACTCATGGACGATGCCTGATCCACGAAAATACCAGGCGCCAACAGACCTGCTGGCGAAGCGCGTTATTCTGGTTACCGGCGCTACACGAGGGCTGGGACGGGCGGTGGCTCTGGCATGTGCAAGGCATGGTGCAACCGTCGTCCTGCACGGACGGGATTCGCGCCTGCTCGATGAAATCTACGACGAAATCAGCAATATCAACCTACCCGAACCGGCCATACTTGCGCTGGATTTGAGTACAGCCGGATGGCGGGAGTATGAGCACGCTGCGAACGTCATCGAAACGCAACTTGGCCGTCTCGACGGCATTGTTCATTGCGCCTCGCATCTGGAAAAACTGTCGTCTCTTGAGGGCCAGCAGATCGATGAATGGCAGCACATGTTGCGCGTGAACACGATTGCGCCGTTCGCTCTTGACCAGGCCTGTGCACGCTTGTTAAACAATGCACCCGATGCATCGCTTGTGTTTACGTCGGAAACGCATGCATCTGCTCCGACCGCATTCTGGGGTGGGTATGCAGTTTCCAAAGCGGCTATGGAAACACTCGCAAAAATTCAGGCAGATGAATGGTCAAATCATCCCAACCGGCGCGCAAATATAGTTATACCCGGCCCGATCGCGTCGCCGCTTCGCAGCCGCACGCATCCCGGCGAAATGCGCAGCTCACTGCCCAAACCCGAGGACGCCGTCGCGTTGTATTTGTATTTGCTTGGCCCGGACAGTCGCGAGGTCAGTGGACAGATATTCCGGTTTCAGGACTGAAGCTCGATGCGCATCCAGTCGGGCATCGGGCGCGAGCGCCCCGCAGCGATATCGATCCATACCATAATGGCTTCAACCTCCGCAAAACGCTCTGCCTTATCGTTCGCATTATAAAGCTCGTGATACATGTGGAAGCTGCTGTGCCCGGGATTGCCAACGTAAGTCGTGATTTCGAGCTCAAGTGGATAGATTGCCGGTTTTAGATACTTGCAGGTTATCGTCCCAAGTATCGGTCCCTCGCCCTGTGCCTGATATTCGATTTTGAGGCTTTCGAACCACGCAATTCGTACCTCTTCAAAATAGCGCAAGTAGGAAACATTATTCATGTGACCAAGTGCATCCATTTCGCCCCATCGCATCGTCATGCGATCAGTCTTTACCAATTTGCCCGCGTCTTTCATATTTTTGCTTCGCATGCAGGTGCACCCACAAGTTGATCAGGAATACGATTTCAGATCCCTGATGGGTTTAGTGTCCGCCAGATCAAATTCAACCGGGAGCGCCGCGAAGGCGTCCTAATGTGGCGCGCGCCGCTTCATCGAGAGCATCCAATCGTCCTTGTCGCAGCCCCCTCCATCCATTGCCGGTCACAATGCTCAATGAATTATGCTTATGGAGATCCTGGCATTATCATTACGTATTTCCGGGAGCGCATTCTAGCGTAGTGCTTCGCTTGCGTTTGCGCCCGGGTCGATTGGGAGAATGCATTGGCACAACGGGAGTCGATGGAATACGACGTGGTGGTGGTCGGCGCCGGACCAGCCGGTCTGGCTTGCGCTATTCGTCTTAAACAATTATCTAACGAGAACGGCAACGACTTATCCGTATGCATCGTTGAAAAAGGCTCAGAAGTCGGCGCACATATCCTGTCAGGCGCAGTGATGGACCCGCGTGCCTTGAATGAACTCATCCCCAACTGGCAGGAACTGGACGCGCCATTGAACACGCCAGTTCAGGAAGACCGCATGGTGTTTCTCACCGAAAAGCACGCGATCAGGCTTCCAACACCGCCGCAAATGCACAACAAGGGGAATTACGTTGTCAGCCTCGGCAATGTCGTGCGTTGGCTTGGCCAGCAGGCCGAGGAGTTGGGCGTTGAAATCTATCCGGGATTCGCAGCGACCGAGGTCTTGTATAACGACGATGGATCGGTAAAAGGCATTGCCACCGGGGACATGGGCGTCGGCAAGGACGGGCAACTCACAGATCGCCACCAGCAAGGCATCGAATTACACGCCAGACAAACGGTGTTTGCCGAGGGATGCCGCGGATCGCTCACCAAAACCTTATTCGAAAAATTCCGACTACGCGACGGTGTTGACCCGCAGACCTATGGATTGGGAATCAAGGAATTGTGGGAAGTCGACAATGAACAGCATCAGCCGGGTCTGGTCATTCACACCATCGGCTGGCCGCTGGATAGCGAGACCTATGGCGGCTCGTTTCTGTATCACCTGGAGAACAACCAGATCGCCGTTGGTTTCGTCGTGGGCCTGGATTATCGCAATCCGCATCTGTCCCCGTACGAGGAATTTCAACGCTTCAAGACACATCCGAAGATTCGAGACTATTTCAGAAACGGGCGGCGAATTTCATACGGTGCCCGCGCAATCTCGGAAGGCGGGCTTCAATCCATTCCGAAGCTGTCATTTCCGGGTGGATTACTGATAGGCGACACCGCTGGATTCCTTAACGTACCGAGAATCAAGGGGTCGCACACCGCGATGAAATCTGGAATGAGTGCCGCCGAAGCACTCTGCGAGCACAAATTGTCAGGGTCAGACAACGAGGTAGTGGGTTACCGGAACAGACTCACGCGCACCTGGTTATGGGATGAACTGCACCGCGCGCGCAACATCCGTCCGGCATTCAGTTGGGGGCTGTGGAGAGGTCTTGCCTATTCGGCGCTCGATACGTATGTCCTGCGCGGCAAAGCACCATGGACAATGCATCACCATGCAGATCACGACCAGCTTCGGAAAGCGTCAGAATCGAAACGCATCGAATATCCGAAGCCTGACGGTGAGCTGACTTTCGATCGTTTGTCATCGGTATTTATCTCCAACACCAATCACGAGGAAGACCAGGTCAGTCACCTGCAACTAGGAGACGCTTCCGTTCCCATAGAACTCAATCTGGCCGAGTATGACGCTCCCGAGCAGCGCTATTGTCCGGCGGGCGTATATGAGATCGTTTCCGGCGACGCAGGTCCGCAATTGCAAATCAACGCCCAGAACTGCGTGCACTGCAAGACTTGTGACATCAAGGATCCGACACAGAATATCAACTGGGTCCCGCCTGAGGGTGGCGGAGGACCGAACTATCCCAATATGTAGCCGCCTCTATAGGCGCTCGCCTATGCCGATGCAGGTCATCGGCATAGATGGAATGGTCAGTCTGCGGACTTGCTGGTCAGTGATTTGGTCAATGTCGAGATGATGTCAAGCGGCACCGGGAACACGATAGTCGAAGTTTTGTCCCCGGCAATATTGGCCAGAGTCTGCAAGTAACGCAGTTGCATCGCTTCTGGCTGTTCCGACAATTTCTGTGCGGCTTGTAACAACTGTACCGACGCCTGCAATTCGCCTTCTGCGTGGATCACTTTTGCACGGCGCTCGCGCTCGGCTTCAGCCTGCTTGGCAATGGCACGGATCATCGATTCATCTATATCGACGTGCTTGATTTCCACCATAGAAACCTTGATTCCCCATGCATCGGTCAGCGTATCCAGCGCGGTCTGAATATCGACGTTGAGTTTCTCGCGCTCGGCAAGCATTTCATCCAGTTCGTGCTTGCCGAGCACAGCCCGCAACGTCGTCTGCGATAGCTGACTGGTCGCAGCGAGAAAGTTTTCAACCTGAATAATCGCTTTCTCCGGATCAACAACCCTGAAATAAACCACTGCGTTGACCTTGACCGAAACATTGTCTCTCGATATCACGTCCTGGCTCGGCACATCCATCACAACCGTGCGCAGACCGACCCGGACCATCTGCTGCAATCCCGGAATAACAATAATCAGCCCTGGCCCCTTGACGCTCCAGAACTTGCCGAGCTGAAAAATAACGCCTCGTTCGTATTCGCGCAGCACGCGCAGTGAATAAACGACAAGAACAAGTAAGGCGGTACCAAGCACCAACCAGAAATAGGTGTCCATTGTTATTCTCCTTCGCGTTTCGTTTCGTTCGCGGCCACTACCGACAGTTCGAGACCATTCATTTCAGTCACTGTAATTTTCTGGCCACGCTGTAATGGCGCGCGCGAGTTTGCCTTCCAGCGTTCACTGTGAACACGCACCCAGCCTGTGCCATCAAAATCGTCTATAACTTCGCCCAGGCTGCCGACCATTGCTTCCCCGCCGCTCACAACCGGCCGGCGGCGCGCTTTTAGTGCCATGACGACAATCGCGACCAGCAACCCAATACTCACCACGGACACGCCGGCTATCAGACCGAGGGGTAATCTGAATTCAGGCACATCGGTATCCATGAGCATGACCGATCCAACGACAAACGCAATTGTCCCGCCCGCGCCGAGCGCACCGAATGAGGAAACAAAAATTTCAGCTATGACAAATGCAATACCCAACACAATCAGTGCAACTCCGACATAGTTAACCGGCAGCATCTGAAACGCGTACAACGCCATCAACAAACAGATCGCACCGGCGACACCGGGAATGAAAGTGCCCGGGTTGTAAAACTCAAGCAGCAGACCATAGAAACCGATCAGCATCAGGATATAGGCTACGCTAGGACTGGTAATTGTGCCCAGGAAGCGATTACGCCAGTCTGGCGCAATCTCGACAGTAACAACATCCGCCGTACGCAAGACAACGGACTCGTTGTCACTGACTTTCACCGAATAGCCGTCCAGTTTGCCGAGCAAGTCGCCCAGATCGGTCGCAACCATGTCTATGACGCCAGTACGTTTCGCCTCTTCGGCCGACAGGCTGACCGCTTCGCGAACCGCTTTTTCAGCCCACTCCACGTTGCGCCCTCTCAATTGCGCCAGGCCGCGGATGTAGGCAGCCGCGTCAAATACGGCTTTGCGGCGGTGAGCATCGGACATCCAGTCCTTCTCGGTTGCCTTGGGTGCATCAGCCACCTTGTCGGATTTGTCGCCTTCAGGGGGCTCACCTTTTGGCTGCGGTGAACCGGGCAAGCCGCCAATCGAAATCGGAGTGGCGGCGCCCAGATTGGTTGCCGGCGCCATCACCGCAACATGGCTTGCATACAAGATATAGGTGCCGGCACTTGCCGCACGCGCACCGGCCGGGTGCACAAACGTTACGACCGGAATCGGCGAAGCCAGTATGTCCTTGATGATGTCTCGCATTGACGTGTCGAGACCACCCGGCGTATCCATGTGCAGCACAACGAACTGCGCTTTCTGCTCATTCGCCTTTTCAAGACCGCGGTGAAAATAGTCCGCCGTTGCAGGACCGATCGCGCCCGATATGTTTAGCACTGCGACCGGACCCGCTTCCGCTGCAAACACGCTGCGGGCCAGCGCCCATATCAATAGACATAAAGCAACGCGCATCATCAATCCTTCATCGCACGTCCCTGACGGCACACTGGGAAATGCTTACTCCAGCCTGTGCCAGGTCTGGGTTCGGCCAATCAGCGAAATGCCGATGAAGCCGCGTACGTTCAATTCATTGCCATCTTCGGACAAGGTCATCTTACAGCGATAGGTCTTGCCATTGTCAGGATCGAGTATTTCTCCACCCTTCCATACGTTTCCGGCGTCTTTCAACCCCCACAATATGGTCATTCCGACAACAGGCTTGTCTTTTCGATCTCCCTTGCACTTCTCGCACAAGTTTTCGGGATGATCATCGGGTCGAGCAAATATCTTTTCGACGGCGCCTCGAAATTCCCCATTGACTTCTACGATTCGCACAAACGAGCGTTCCGTACCAGTTTCATCATCAATCGTCTTCCACAATCCGGCAGGTGTTGCAGCTTGTCCAAAAACGCTTTGTGATAACAGCATCAAAATCGGGAACACACCACTGAAAATCCATCGCATCGTCACCATACTCCTTAGTTCACGATTAACTCGCGTTTAGGCTTCGCAAAATTCCTGCCAAAGCTACGCGACCAGCAAAGATTCTACTCCGCTACCTACGCCTGCGCGCCCCAGGCTAACTAATGCCACGCTTCTCGATGCCGGGCGAGCAAACCTTGCGCGCCCAATGCGACTAAAAAAGTCGTCCATATCCACGTATGTAGCGGCATGCGACTTTCCGTTCGCAGCGCGCTTGACCGCCACATCAATACTCTGGACCAGACTCATAACGATTCGACAAGTCCCGCTTCAAATGCTTGCTGTGAGCAACTGCCCACAAGTTCGAAATGCAATCACGAACGTGTCCTGACAATAAAACCCGCTTCGCAAAAGAGCGCCGAAGTTTGATCAGATCAGTCCGAGAGTTGCGCACCTGCCAGTTGGAGCGCGTCAAGAATATCCTGGCGATCGCGGTCAAGCTCATAGGATAGCGACTCTACGTATGTCACTTTTTCAAAGTCCGGGTAAGCGTTTAGTAACTCGGCGCAAGCACGTTCCAGTGCTGTCGTTTCGCCGATCCGCGCTGTTGCCGCGACGCGATAGGTATGATCGTCGATCCGCAATTGACTGATGTTCTCGAGAGCGTCGAGTGCTTCGGAATATCTGCCCAGATGAAAAAGCGGCCGCACCAGATGGGTCCAATAGCGTTGCGGATGATACGGATTCAGCTTCATCGACTTGCGCACCCATTCTGCCGCTTCCTCATGCCTGCCGACAAACGAAAGAATTTCACCCATCGAACACACTGATCGATCATCATTGGGATTGAGTAGAAGTGCCCTTTCCTGATGCCACAGGGACTGCTTCAGATTCCGCCTCACCAGGGATACCTGGGCAAGCAGGCGGTGGCATTCACTTTCATTGGCGTCGAGTTCAAGACCTCTTTTTGCTTCGGCCTCCACCCGGTCTACCAGTTTCGGTATCTCATCCAGCTTGAATACCATCGCTTGCCCCAGTCCGCAGGCAAGCCAGGCGTGGGCTACTGCGTAGTCCGGATCCCGCTCGATTGCGCGTTCGAACAAGTCAATACAGGCTCGGCAATCCTCTGCGGTAAAACGATGATGGTGGTCTTTGCCTCGTAACAGAATATCGTACGCCTCCAGGCGTTCCGGAGCCGCTTTACGAGCACTGGCCAACCGTGCTGCCTCGACCTGACCCGCCAGAGTCGACACCAGCGTCGACGTAATTTCATCCTGAAGTACGAAGACGTCTTCGAATTCCCTGTCAAATCGTGCACCCCATAAATGAGATTCTGCGACGGCATCAAGCAACTGAACATTGATGCGCACCTGATTGCCAGCACGTTGCAGACTTCCTCGAACAAGAAACTGAGCGCCCAGTTCTTCCGCAATCTGGCGATCCGGCACGCCCTGGTCCTGGTAGAAAAAAGAAGAGCCGCGAGCAGTTACAACAAGAGAATCGAACCTCGACAACGCCGTAATAAGGTCTTCTACTATCCCGTCAACAAAGTAATCGTTTTCGCTACCAGACAAATTATCAAATGGAAGCACCGCAACCGTCGGGCGCTGCTCATGCACGCTGCGGACACTGACTGTATCGGCTTGGAGTATCCGTTCCGGAACGACATCTGACGAAGAACCTCGAATCTCTGCATAGAGAGACCTGGTCTCCGGGCTCGGCTCTGCACCGAGTTCTCTGTCCAGCACCTCAACACAGGATTGATACTGTCTCAACGCATCAGAACGTCGGCCGACCCGGACAAATAGTTCCATGAGTTTGGCATGCGCGGGTTCGCAAGCGGGGTCCAGCAATAGTCTGTGATTGAGTGCCTCGATGATTTCTTCATTGCTGTCGTGGCCATCGACCAGTGCGACAAGCTGGTCAGCCACTTCACAGGCAATGCGGCGATATCGGGCGCGCGTCGGAATGAGCCACTCTTCAAATGCCGGTTCGCGCGTAACAAGCCCCTCAAGCAATTCACCGTCATAAAGCGCCAGACAACGTCGTAACTCCTTCGCGTCCTTGCTTTTGGCAAGACGGTCAAATTCGACAATATCAACGGTGCAGTGTTGCGCGTTGATCGCCAACGAATCACCGCGGGCAATCAGCAGTGAGTCGCAGCAAGAACGAATTTTCGAAAGAGTTTGGCGAAGATTGTGGCGGGCGCGTTCGTCGCCGACCGCACTCCACAGCAACGTGGCCAACTGTTCGCGGGAGTGGGCGCGCTTGTTTTCAACTGCCAGGAAGCCCAGCAGAGCCTGGGCTTTCCTGGACAAAATTGGTGCCGCCTCGCCGTTCGACCAACGAACTTCGAAACCACCAAGCACATCAAGTCGGAGAGATCGCTCCACGGCGGCAGATTATAGACGAAAAATAGACGCTAAAAACATGCGATATCGCCCGGGGAATAGACGGGCGATTTGGATGATGCACTCGTCACTGACAACAACGATTGTGAAAGGAGACACATCATGTCAGCTCACGAACATCATCAACAACGGTTTCTGACCGTAATCCCGAAGGCAGACGAGCATCGCGACCGGCCTGCCGATAGTAGTGGCTATGCGATGTTCTCGACCGGTGAACAGGGAAACATCCATGTCACCGCCCATCGCATGCTGGACGCAGGAGAAAACGAACTCGGCCATCAACTCCTTGGCGCGTGGCTTGACGGTCACACCGGTAGCGGAAGCGAATGGACTCATCTCCAATGGCACATGGCGGTATTCGATCTGTCTTTGGGAAACTGGAACGCCGCGCTTGCTCGATTTCAGGGGCAAATTCTACCAGTAGTCGCGAATTCCTTTGAGGCACTGACCGACGCCCCCGCGCTGCTATGCCGGCTGTCGCTTGCAGCAAGCACGCCCGCCGCCCTCCCCTGGAAACCGGTTCACTTGAGAGCGCTTGCGTCAATGAAGAAACCCCGCAGCCCATTCGTGGAAATACACAACCTGCTCGCGCTGGCCGGTGCGCGGGACTTCGGCAATCTGGACCGGTGGTTACAAAAGCGGCAGGTCTCGGCATGTTCAGAGACAGAGAAGATTGTATTTCGCATTGCAATCGCCCTCCGATCATTTATTGCCGGGAGCTACGAGGCTGCCGCCACGACATTTGAGAGCGTCATTCCGTATTTGAGCGAAATAGGTGGCAGCCGAGCCCAGAACGATTTGTTCAGACAGTTACGGGACTCAGCTCGCCGTCAGTCGGTTACAAGCGAATCGCTGACGCATGAACTAAAGGTTGCTTGATCCTGAATCACCATGAGGACATTTGTCATGCATGCAGTTACAAACGACACGCAGCGCATTTTCCCTGATCTCCGCCAAAGCAGTAGCAATTGCCAGAGCCATGTCGCCATAGGCAACGTTGAGGCTAGCGAAATCCCGCGCTCGAACACCCCGAAACAGGATTTTATTAACGCAATGGGCCTGGCGGCGACAGGTGTGAATTTGATCACGACTGACGGTCGCGCCGGACGATTTGGCATCACCGTGAGTGCCATGTGTTCCGTATCAGCCGATCCACCAATGTTACTTGCGTGCATTAACCGGCGCAGCCCGGTTTGCTCTGCGATCCTGTCAAACCAGGCCTATTGCGTAAATGTGTTGTCGACTCGGCAGCGCCGTCTGGCTGACGCTTTCGCCGGGAGAACAGGCCACGCCAAGCCTTACGATTTTTCGTTTGGTCGATGGGAACGAAGTGCCAATGCGATGCCGCGTCTTGCCGACGCAACATCGACATTCGATTGCGCACTGGAACACGCCTATGACGCCGGATCTCACACGATATTCGTTGGCCGAGTGACGGCGGCAACACAGGGCAATGACAGTCCCCTGCTATACACCGACCGCAATTACGGGTTCCCGTGTCGGTGGGAGTGAGCACGGCAACCAGAGTCCATTTTCTAGCGAATCACGTTTGCTCGCGAATCGGTAGTCAGCGAATCCAGCAAAATTTGAAAGGAGATTTCCATGAACGTTACAGCATTGAAGAAGATTGAAACAAATACGGTGACCGGCGCTTGGCGCGAACGCGCTCGCTCTTTTGGCGACAAATTTGCCGACCGGGCATTCGAATATGATCAAAAGGGTGAATTTGTGTCCGAAAACTATCATGATCTGCAGCGCGATGGGTTTTTCTCGGCAGCCATACCTGTAGAACTTGGCGGCGGCGGGGCCACCTACGAGGAACTATCGGGCGTCATTCGCGAACTCGGTCGCAACTGCGGCTCGACCGCCTTGTGCTTTGCGATGCATACCCATCCGGTCGCCGCCAATGTCTATAAACACTTGCGAGACGACGCGAATGCGACAAAGTCATTGCGCAAGATCGCGAGTGACCATCTGATCATTGCGGGAACCGGCGCCAATGATTGGCTCGAATCATCCGGCGATGCGCAACGAGTCGATGGTGGCTATCTAGTCAATGCACACAAGCGATTCGTCAGCGGCGCGCCGGGCGCCCACTTGTTTGTGACCAGTGTAACCTACGTTGGTCCAGAAGGATCAGAAGTGATCCATTTCGCCATCCCTTTTCGGAGTAAAGGCGTACGGATCGTCGAAACATGGAATGCGCTCGGTATGCGTGGTACCGGCTCACACGATGTCGTGCTCGACCGCGTATTTGTCGCCGACGACACAATCGTTACTCGCCGTCCCGCTGGTGTATGGCACCCGATGTGGAATGTCATCTTGCCGACGGCCTTGCCGTTGATTTGTTCAGCTTATGTAGGAATAGCCGAAAAATCTGCGGAGCTTGCCATCAAAGCAGCAAAATACAGGAAGGCAGAACTTGCGCCGGTGGTTGGTGATATGTTGAATTCACTGACGACGGCGCAAATCGCACTGGACGACATGGTTCGGCTCAACGCGAATCATGGTTTCTCTCCGACAACAGACATCGCCAGCGCAATCCTTACCCGCAAGACCATTGTCGCAGATGCGGCCAGGAATACAGTAGAGCTAGCGGCGGAACTGGTCGGTGGCCCCGGCTTTTCGCGCGGTCATCCGATCGAGAGGAATGTGCGTGACGTCAGAGCCATACACTTTCACCCGCTTCCTTCGAGACGTCAGCATATCCTTAGCGGTCGCATCGCCCTCGGTTTCGACCCTGTCGCGCGGCAATAGATAATCGCTCAAATGCGGCCTCCCGCATGTAGCGGGAGGTTCACCCTTTTCTAACAGGCTATACCGAAATCCGAGCAATCAAGCGACGTTTTCGAATAGACCCGCCGCACCCATACCGGTACCGATACACATGGTTACCATGCCATAGCGATGACCATGGCGCTTCATGCCATGGACGATTGTCGCGGTTCGGATGGCACCTGTTGCGCCCAGGGGATGACCCAGTGCAATAGCGCCGCCCAGCGGATTGACCTTGTTTCGATCCAGGCCGAGATCGTTAATCACGGCGAGTGACTGCGCCGCGAATGCTTCATTCAGCTCGATCCAGTCAACGTCATCCTGCTTGATACCGGTCTGCTTCAGCAATTTCGGAATGGCGAACTTGGGGCCGATACCCATGATTTCGGGTGGAACACCGGCGACAGAAAATCCCAGGAATCGGGCAAGTGGCTGCAGGTTGAATCGCTTCATCGCGGTCTCCGACGCCAGGATGACCGCTCCTGCACCATCTGACGTCTGCGAGCTGTTACCGGCGGTCACTGACCCGCCTGCCGCAAAAGCCGGTTTCAGTTTGGCAAGAATTTCAGCCGTAGTCCCTGGCCGCGGTCCTTCATCGTCGCGGACGATCCGCGGTCGTTCAGCAATGACATTCTTTTGCAGATCGGGTACACGCTCCCTGACTGTATAAGGTGCGATCTCATCTTGAAACGCCCCGCCGTCGATCGCCGCGAGCGCTCGTCTATGACTCTCTGCAGCGAACTCGTCCTGTGCCTCGCGTGTGACTTTCCATTGCTCGGCGACGTTCTCTGCAGTGATCCCCATGCCGTACGCGATACCGATGTTCTCGTTATTCAGGAAAATCCGCTCGTTGGCAACGATCTTGTTTCCCCCCATCGGGATCATGCTCATGCTTTCGGTGCCGGCGCCAATCATGACGTCTGCGTCTCCCAGGCGGATGCGATCTGCAGCAATCGCTACCGCATTCAAGCCCGACGAACAAAACCTGTTGACCGTGATGCCTGAGACGGTATCCGGAAACCCGGCGAGAAGCAGTCCTATGCGTGCTACGTTCATGCCTTGTTCAGCTTCCGGCATTGCGCAACCGACGACGATGTCATCGACAGCACTACGCTCCAGAGACGGCGTTTGCATGAACGCGGCATTCAGTGCATGCGCGAGAAGATCATCAGGGCGCGCGTTGCGAAATACGCCGCGAGGTGCCTTGCCCACCGGAGAACGCGCCGCCGCAACGATATAGGCGTCCTGAATTTGACCGCTCAATTTGTCGCTCCTGTACGCAGTCCCACGTCTGTTCGTAACCACATCGCGTCAGTTCCTCAGAGGTTTACCCGTCTTGAGCATATGCTCGACTCTCGCCTGGGTCATTTCCGTCGCTAGCAATTCGATGAAAGCTTCACGCTCAAGATCGAGAAACCATTGCTCATCGACCAGGCTGCCGGCTTCGACATCACCACCGCATATCACGTGCGCAAATTTGGAGCCGACGAGATAGTCGTGCTCGGAAATATACCGTCCGGCAAGCATGTTCTGCATTCCCATTTTGAAGGTGGCTATTGCACCACGACCGGCGACAGGAACGTTTGTTATTCTGAGCGGTGGTCTGTAGCCCGCCTCGTACATCGATTTCAGCTCTACCTTGGCAACGCAAAGCAATTCGAAACGATTCATAACGACACGATCGGAGGGCCGAAGAAATCCCAGTTCGCGTGAATGTTCGGCGCTTCGCCCAACCTGCGCCATTGCCACTGTTTCGAAAGAGCGCTTCAAGAACGGAAACAGATCGCCACTTTTCGCATCCTGCGCCGCCCTCACAGAAATTTCCTTGCAGCCGCCTGCGCCTGGAATCAATCCAACGCCCGCCTCGACCAACCCAAAATAAGACTCGAGACTTGCGACCACCTTGTCGCAATGCATCGCGATTTCGCAGCCGCCGCCAAGGGCCATGCCATCGACGGCAGCGACAACCGGGACCGTCGCATATCGCAATGCCAGATTTGCCCCCTGAAACTGTTCAATAACGCTCTCAACTTTTTCCAGGCGTCCCGCCATCAACGCATCCGCTACGTTGAGCTTACGCGCGGCGCCCAGAACCGCGGCTTCGGCCGAACGCTTGAACTTCTTGATTGCGGACGCAAACGGCGACGGTTTCCGATTGCGCTTGCCGCTGCCACCGCCTTGCAAATTGGCTCCGACAGAAAACGGCGGTTCGGTCTGCCATATGATCAGCCCCTGTAATCCCTTTTCTGCCTCTTCAATTGCCTGTTCAATGCCATCAAGTACGTCGGGACCGACCGTATGCATTTTCGATTTGAATGAGACGACACCAATATCATCGCCGGTCGACCACATGCGTACTGCGTCAGATTCAAAGATCGCCGTTCCGTAGGACGCCGACTCCGAAATCAACCGGTCTGGAAATGGCTGACGCAGATATACGGGCAGACTGGATCGCGGCTGGTCACTGTCTTGAGTGGGGCTATATGAACCATCAGCCTCGTGCACTCCGGTCCGGCTTGCCTCCGTTACCCACGCTGGCAGCGGCACGCTTACCATGGTCTTGCCAGCCGCAATATCCTCGGAAATCCACGCAGCCATGCGCTGCCAACCCGCGGCCTGCCAGATTTCAAACGGGCCCTGACTCCAACCGAAGCCCCAGCGTACCGCCAGGTCGAGATCGCGCGCATTGCTCGCAATGTCCTGTAAATGAAACGCGCAATAGTGCAGCATGTCGCGAAACACAGCCCACAAGAATTGCGCCTGCGGCAGCTCGCTTTCCCGTAACCGGGCAAATCGTTCGCCGGGATTCTTGCTCTTCAGGATCGCAACCACTGATTCATCGGCTTTGCGGCCCGATGCGACGTACTGATTCCCTGTGCGATCAAGTACGCGAATTTCCTTTCCCACCTTCTGGTAGATACCGCGCCCGGTTTTCTGGCCGAGCGCGCCTTGTTCGAGCAAATGTTGTAACCAGGCCGGCGCTTCGTAATACCGGTGCCACGGGTCGTCAGGCAGTGTTTCCTTCATCGTATTGATGACGTGCGCCAGCGTATCCAGTCCGACAACATCGGCGGTGCGATAAGTCGCGCTCTTCGGGCGGTTAATCAATGACCCCGTAAGCGCGTCGACCTCATCGAAGCCCAAACCGAAGCGCTCGGTGTGGTGAAAGGCTGCAAGTATGGAGAACACGCCAACCCTGTTGGCGATGAAATTCGGCGTGTCCAATGCACGAACAACGCCCTTTCCAAGTGTCGTCGTCAGAAAACCCTCGAGCTGGTCGAGAACGACATCGCGGGTATCGGGTCCGGCAACAAGTTCGACCAGATGCATGTAACGCGGCGGGTTAAAAAAATGTACACCGCAGAAGCGGCTTCGCAATGCCTCTGGAAGCGCCGATGACAACGCACTGATGGACAAACCGGAGGTGTTGCTGGCAATAGTCGCCGTGGCATTGACGTGCGGCGCGACACGGGCGTACAGCGATTGTTTCCAGTCCATCCGCTCGGCAATCGCTTCGATAACAAGATCGCAGTCTTTCAGTTGATCGAGATCCTCGTCATAATTGGCTGCCTGGATATGGGCGGAAAGCGACTTGCGCGCCAGTGGTGCCGGTTCAAGTTTGCCGAGATTGGCAATTGCCTTACGCACCGTTGCGCTGGGATCATCTCCCGTATCAGCCAGATCAAACAGTATCGTCTCGACACCAGCATTGACCAGGTGCGCCGCGATTTGCGCACCCATGACGCCGGCACCGAGCACCGCGGCTTTGCGCACTTTCACTAATTCAGATTCAGTCATGTTGCAGTTCCAGTTCTTGACAGCCAATAGTCGCACGCCAAATCGCTTGCCTGACTGGCAATGCGGCACGTGCCGCGTTTCCGCCACGTTGAAAATATGCGATGGACAACAGCCTACTTGCCTTTTTCCAGATCGATAGGCCGCGGCTGTCTCTGTTCATCGACTGCAACGTACGTCAGTGTTGCTTCGGTGACTTTTACAATTTCGTGCAGTGATCGCCGCTGCGCGTAAACCTCGACGTCCACTGTAATCGATGTGCGTCCGACCCGCACCACCTCGGCGTAGAAACTCACGAGGTCACCGATCATGACCGGCTGCCTGAAGACGAACGAGTTCACAGCGACAGTAACAATTCTTCCACGCGCAAGGCGTACTGCCGGAATTGCACCTGCAACATCGACTTGCGACATGATCCAGCCGCCGAATATGTCGCCGCTGTAATTAGCGTCCGAAGGCATCGGCACCACTCTGAGCGTCGGGTCTTTGCCGGCCGGAAGTTCGACCGGCGTTTGTGTTTCGCTCATCGCCTAATGGCCCGCATACAAGCGATCGAAATCACTTTGATAAGCCTGGAGTACTTTTTCACGCCTGACCTTCATCGTTGGCGTGAGCAATCCATTGTCGATCGTCATCGCTTCGGGTAGCACTGCGGCACGACGAATCTGCGCATAACCGGGAAATGCTTGAATCCGGGCACTTATCCTTTCCAATATGATTTCCTCCACTTGTTCACTGAGCAGCACGGAGCGGGAAGCGGCATCCAGGCCATGTTCGGATGCGAGCTTCGTCCATTGTTCCGGATTAAGGACGACGAATGCAGCAAGATACGGCTTTCCTTCGCCAATCACCAGCACCTGGTCGACTAGCAGATCACGCTGAATTGCCGCCTCCATGTCCACCGGTGGCATCTTCTCGCCATTGGACAACACGATTATTTCCTTCAGGCGCCCGGTGATGTAAAGCCGTCCGTCCCCATCAAAGCGCGCCATGTCACCCGTATTTAGCCAGCCATCGTCTGTAAACATTGCACGCGTCGCATCTGGGTTGTTCCAGTAGCCAAGCATGACGTTGGGTCCTTTGACCAGCAAGGCGTCTTTTTCACCAATCTTCACCTCAACGCCGGGAATGGTTTTGCCGATGCTCGCCGGAACATTGTCTTCGATCCGATTGGTGCTGACTACCGGACTGGTCTCGGTCAATCCATAACCCTGAATGACCGGCAAACCGAGTCCGATAAACAGTTTCGCTATTTCAGGTGAGAGTGCGGCGCCACCACAGGTAGCTGCACGCAGACGCCCCCCCAGTCTGGCCATCACTTTCGATGCAACCAGCCGTTCGAGAATTGGCCATACCAAAAATGATAGACGCCATGGTCCGCGCTTTTGCTGGTATTCGAATCGCCCCCAGCCAACTGATATTGCGAGTTCAAAAAGTTTGCGTCGCAATGGCGGTCCCTCTGCCAACTTCTGGTAAATGGCCGCATGAACGCGCTCATAGATTCGAGGCACCGAAATCAGGACCGTAGGCCGGATCGACTGAAGGTCTTCCCCGAGTAGCAGCACCGAACGCGCAAACGCAACTTGCGCACCCGACATCATGGTCCCGTAATAACCGCAGGTTCTTTCGAGCGTGTGCGAAAGTGGAAGAAACGACAAAAACAAATCATCCTGAAAAACATCAAAACACTGCCCGGTTGCGAAACTGTTATCGAGCATGTTCGTATGCGACAGCATGACTCCTTTGGGGCGGCCGGTGGTACCCGATGTGTAAATAATGCTTGCCAACTTGCCGCCGTCGTCGTTAGCGCGCTTCACCGGTCCGGCCTCGGCTGGAACCCACTCATCGACACTCACCAGCCGTATATCCCTGCTGTCGCCACGCAACGGATTAAAGCTGACGGCGCGTATCAAGCCACCGAGTTGCCCCATGACATCGTCAAAACCGTCCCAGATGCCCTGATCCTCCAGGAAAAGAACCCGCGCACCGGAATCCTGAACAATGTACGCAATATTTTCTGGACGGTCGGATGTGTATAGCGGTACTGTTACCAGGCCAAGCCCCATCGCTGCCTGGTCAAAGATCACCCACCATATGGAATTGCGCATCATGATCGCAACCCGATCGCCGGGCTCGAGATTTTCGGCAGCGAGCGCAGCCTGCCAGCGAGCGACAAGCGCTTCAGTTGCCGACCAGGTGTACTTGCTCCATTTGCCGGTCGCTTCATCAAAATTCTGATAAGCAACTGCATCGGGCGTACGTTGCACACGGGCCGCGAACAGGCCATCCAGAGTTCGCGCTGCCCCGGGCGTAATGAGGTCAGTGGGTTTGGGCATACATCTGATCTCCTTGTTGTTTTGCCCTCAACACCACCCGGATTCCGTAAAAGAACAGATCTTTGACTACCGAAGAGACTAGCTTCGTCGCCTGGCGCACAAGAATTGCTCCTGACTTGCCACCAGCGCAACACCGCAGGACCCATTCAACCGATCGAAGACGATGACACCCCCACTAATTAAACGACTAAAGTGTTGCTCGAGTTTCGCGTACTCAGACAATCGCGTGTTAGCGGTTATACGTACCGTCGAGCGGCGTAACCACTGCGTCATGCGGCGACGCCCGCATGTTTCGACCAATATCATTCGGGAAATCATCCACCATGATGCATCGTCTGCGCAGCGTCCAGAACAGACGCAGCGCGTTCGCTTCCTCATCAGTCATCGCACCGCTGCGCTCGGCATTGTCGAGTTGCTCGCTTTCCGTGAATTCGTCAATGTTGCCGGCCTTGATCAGTGCTCGTAACTTTGATTCTGCCGCCTCCCCGGCGGGCGCAGCCTCCAGAGCGAGTTCCAGGCAACCGACCGGGTCGTCCTCCTTGCGCCAGACAAACGAGTTGTTGCTCAGACGCTCACGCGCTTCGGATGGTTCCATCATGAGGCGCGCGATTTCGCTCCCCAAATCATCTTCCGGTTCGGAGAATACGCGTCCCCACGGGAACACCGTCAAACGCATAACGATCGCCGCATAGCGATTCGGGAAATTCTCAAACACACCATAGAATGCCTGCTGAATACGGGCCAGTGCGTCTTTCAAGGCCCAGTGCACAAGAGGCAAATCATCTTTTTGTCGACCGTCGTCTTCAAACCGCTTCAGAACTGCGGACGCCAGGTATAACTGACTGAGAATATCCCCAAGCCTTCCCGAGAGTTTTTCCTTGCGCTTGAGGTTGCCACCAAGAAACATCATCGACAGATCAGCTGCAAACGCAAATGCGGCCGACATCCGTGTGAGTTGTTGATAATAGCGCTTGAGCGCTGGTGCGCCGGGCGCGCGAGTCAAACGAGCGCCGGTCAGCCCAAGCAACAGCGAACGCGCCACGTTGCTTACAAAGAATCCTGCATGCCCCCAGAACGCGGCATCGAAATCCTCCGATGCCCGCGCTGGGTCGGACTCGCCTGCTGCGGCGATTTCCTTAAGCACGTATGGATGACAACGTATTGCGCCCTGGCCGAAGATCATCATGGTGCGCGTAAGAATGTTGGCGCCTTCGACGGTGATTCCAATTGGAATCTGCTGATACGCTCGCCCAAGATAATTGTTCGGCCCGAGACAAATCCCTTTTCCGCCATGAACGTCCATCGCATCGTTGATCACCTGGCGGCCGCGTTCGGTTGCGTGATACTTGACGATCGCCGAAATCACTGACGGCTTTTCGCCAAGATCGACGGCACCGGCGGTCAGGCGGCGGGCTGATTCGATTGCGTAGGTGTGACCACCGATTCTGCCCATCGCTTCGTCGACACCTTCGAATTTTCCAATGGGCAATTTGAACTGGCTGCGCACCCGCGCATAGGCGCCAGTCGTGCGCGCGGCGATCTTTGCCGCACCAGCGCTGGACGAAGGAAGTGAAATGGACCGCCCGGCGGCGAGACTCTCCATCAGCATGCGCCAACCCTGGCCCGCGTATTCACGACCGCCGATCACCCAATCAAGCGGAATGAAAACGTCATCCCCTGAATTCGGCCCATTCATGAACGACGAATTAAGGGGGAAATGGCGGCGGCCGATATTCACACCAGGATGATTGGTCGGTATCAGCGCTAACGTGATGCCGATATCGCGTTCATCACCAAGTAATCCCTCGGGGTCATGCAGCTTGAAAGCCAATCCGAGCAACGTCGCAACCGGTCCGAGCGTGATGTAGCGCTTATCCCATGTAACGCGAATTCCCAACGTGTTCACGCCGTCGTGCACGCCTTTGCAGACCACGCCAAAATCGGGAATGCCACCGGCATCCGATCCCGCATCCGGACTGGTAAGCGCAAAACACGGCATTTCCAGGCCCTTCGCCAGTCGTGGCAGATAATAATTCTTCTGTTGGTCCGTCCCGTAGTGCAGAAGTAATTCCGCGGGCCCGAGTGAATTGGGCACCATGACCGAAACGCAGGCCGTCGCGTTTCTGGTCGCGAGTTTCTGGATCACTTGTGAGTGTGCGAAGGCAGAGAAACCCAGGCCGCCGTACTCTTTCGGAATAATCATCCCGAGAAAACCATGACTCTTGATAAACTGCCAGACGTTCTCGGGAAGATCGTTCAGTTCATGAGTGATTTCCCAGTCATCGCACAGGCGGCATAATTCCTCGACGGGGCCTTCCACGAAAGCCTGCTCTTCGCTATTCAAACGAGGTTGCGGCGTGGCCAACAACTTTTCCCATGCCGGCTTTCCGCTGAAAAGCTCGCCGTCCCACCAGACGGTTCCCGCGTCGAGCGCTTCCTGCTCAGTTTGTGAGACCTGTGGTAATACACGCCGAAACCAGGTCAGCAACCGGTCAGAGATCAGCCCACGCCGAAACGCCGGCATGAATGTAGTGGCCGCGACTGCCAGGAACGCGATCCATACTATGGCAGTGACGATTCCGTTGGCTGCGGACATCCAATCAAACGCGAGAAGAAATATGCCTATCCCGGCAAGCCAGCCGAGCCGGTTAACTCTGAAGTATGCCAGTGACCAAACAACTGCGCCTGCACATGCGATCCAGACAATTGCGTTCATTTCACGTGCTCCCCAATAACCGTAAGCGTTCCGAAAACTACGGCTGTGCGTTCGTCACATCGGAACCGCCACTGCGATTCTGCTCAGCAATTTATCCCGGTGTCTCAATTTATCCCGGCATCTCAATCTATCCCGGAACGCCAGTTTTCCCCGGATACCTGTTGCCCACGCCGTCGCGCCCTACCTGACCCCAGCAAGAAGCGCACTCAATGCGCTTTCGTCTCCCCATTCAGGACGAAATGTTCTGAAAACGGGCATGTCTGATGCCGCCTGAACCAGACGTCAGTTCCGTCGGACACCGGTTCTATCAGACACCGGTACGTTCATCAGAATTGCGTAGCCTCCAGTGCAAGCGTACTCCCTGCGCCGGACATGATTTGCGTTTTGTACGCTTGTGCCAGTGGAAGAATATGCTCTGCATAGAAACGCGCGGTTGTGAGTTTGGCCTGATAAAAATCATAGTTCTCTGCATTCTCGTCCAGGCGTTGTTTCGCGATAAGAGCGGCCTTCGCCATAAGCCAGCCGCCGGCAACCGTGCCAAACATCTTGAGCATCGGCACTGACCCCGCTGAAGCGGCCTTGACATTGTGAGGATAGGTCTCCACCAACCAGTCGACGCAAGCCGAAAGCGCATCCAGACTTTCAGTGAGCGTACGACGTATGGTCGAAAGCGCTTCGTGCGCAGCCGCTTTCCCAAGCTGTGCGTCCAGCAAACGCATCTGCTCTATCAACTCTCTTGCCGTCGCACCTTTCTCGAAAGCAATCTTGCGCCCGATCAGATCATTTGCCTGGATCGCAGTCGTTCCTTCATACAAGGTGGTTATCCGCGCATCGCGCAGATACTGGGCGGCGCCGGTCTCTTCCACGAATCCCATGCCACCGTGAATCTGCACGCCGATCGATGCTATCTCGATCGACTGCTCAGTACACCAGCCTTTAACCACCGGAGTAAGCAAATCGAACAAGCTCTGGTTACGCGCGCGCTCGACTTTGTCAGGATGCTTCAATGCCAGGTCGAGATGGGCCGAGGCAAGCGAAGAGAGGGAGCGCATCGCCTCAGTTTGCGCTTTCATGCTCATCAACATACGACGCACGTCCGGATGATGAATGATTGTGACCCGATCACCAGATCTGACACCGGCCTCCCGTCCCTGGACTCTTGTTTTCGCAAATTCGAGAGCGCGTTGATAGGCGCGGTCCGCAATAGCAACGCCTTCAATTCCGACCTCGAGTCGCGCGAAATTCATCATCGTGAACATGTGCTCAAGGCCGCGGTTTTCTTCTCCGACGAGATAGCCGATCGCGCCGTCATCGTCTCCGTACGCCATGACACAGGTAGGACTGGCATGAATGCCCAGCTTATGTTCAATAGATACACATTTGACATCATTGCGATCGCCGAGACCGCCATCGCCGGTGACGAGAAATTTGGGAACGATAAACAGGGAAATACCCTTGACGCCCTCGGGCGCGTCCGGGGTACGCGCAAGCACCAGGTGGATAATATTCTCCGCCATCGTGTGCTCGCCCCAGGTAATAAATATTTTAGTTCCCGTGATGCGGTAGTGATCATCCTCAGGAACCGCGCGAGCGCGCACGGCCGACAAGTCGGAACCCGCCTGTGGTTCGGTCAGATTCATGGTTCCCGACCACTTCCCGGAAACCAGATTCGGCAGATATGTCGCTTGCAGTTCTGCGGTTCCATGCCGCCTGATCGCCTGAATTGCGCCCGACGTCAGCATCGGACACAAGCAAAATGACATGCAGGCGGCATTCCACATTTCCGAAGTCAGCGCCGAAATCGTATGCGGCAGGCCTTGCCCACCCCACTGCGGATCATTGGCAAGCGCGCCCCACCCCGCTTCGCAAAACTGCTCGTATGCTTGCGAGAAGCCAGGAGCAGGCGTTACCACATGCTCGTTCAGCACAGCACCGTGCTGATCGCCCGGTTGATTCAGGGGATCAAGAACACCGGTTGCGAACTTACCCGCCTCTTCGATAACCGCGTCAACAAGATCCGGCGTAACTTCCTCGAAGCCCGGCAGTTGCGAAATTTCCTCGAGACCGATCAATTCCTTGACGACGAACTGCATGTCGTCGGACGGCGCGGAATAGGTGGACATGCGTGTTCTCCTTCGACGTATTCGTCGTAACTAGACCTAAAGCGCCTCGGTGAGTTCAGGCACCGCACTGAACAAATCGCCAACCAATCCGTAATCGGCAATTTGAAAAATCGGCGCTTCTTCATCCTTGTTAATGGCGACAATAACTTTGCTGTCTTTCATTCCTGCGAGGTGTTGGATCGCGCCCGATATACCGACTGCTATGTACAGTTCGGGCGCGACGATTTTTCCGGTCTGACCAACCTGGTAATCATTCGGTACAAATCCGGAATCGACCGCGGCCCTCGATGCTCCAACTGCGGCACCGAGTTTGTCGGCAAGCTTCTCTAGAATCGCAAAGTTCTCGCCATTGCCCATACCACGACCGCCAGACACAATCACTTTTGCCGCAGTCAGTTCAGGGCGAGCCGATTCTGTCAGCTCCTGACTTACCAGACCTGACAAGCCGATATCCGGGCCCGCGTCGATCGTTTCCACAGTCGCCGTGCCCCCTTCTGCGGGGGCCGCGTCAAACCCGGTTCCTCTGACTGTGATCACTTTCAGTGGATCGGCCGACTGTACCGTTGCAAGTGCGTTACCTGCATAAATTGGCCGTACGAAAGTATCAGGCGACTCAACACTGACAATGTCGGAAATCTGTGCAACATCCAGCAAAGCAGCAACCCTTGGCAGCAAGTTTTTGCCGAAGCTTGTCGCCGGCGCAAGCAAGTGCGAATAGCCTTCGGCAAGCGGCACAATCAATGCCGCAAGATTTTCTGCAATCGGGTGCGCATAGTGCTCGGCATCGGAAACGAGCACTTTCGTCACACCCGAAATCTGCGCCGCCATTTCGGCAGCCGGCGCACACTGGCTGCCAGCTACAAGGACATGAATATCGTCACCGATCTCGCTGGCAGCGGCTATCGTGTTGAAAAGCGCGGGCTTCACCGCATCGTTATCGTGTTCGGCTATGACCAGGATCGGCATCAGATTACCTTCGCTTCATTTTTCAGTTTGTCGACGAGTTCATCGACGCTCTTGACTATTTGGCCGGCACTGCGCTTCTCCGGCTCGGTCACCTTTAGGGTCGTCAAGCGAGAGGTTACGTCGACGCCCAGCGCTTCGGGAGTCAGCGTGTCCAAGGGCTTCTTCTTCGCTTTCATGATGTTAGGCAAGGTAACGTAGCGCGGCTCGTTCAAGCGCAGATCAGTGGTAATCACAGCTGGCAGTTTGACCGACAATGTTTCAAGTCCACCATCGACTTCACGGGTCACCTGCGCAATCTCGCCCTCGACAGAAAGTTTCGAAGCGAAAGTCGCCTGGGACCACCCAAGCAGCGCAGCAAGCATTTGCCCGGTCTGGTTGGAATCGTCGTCAATAGCCTGCTTGCCCATGATGACCAGTTGTGGGGACTCCGTACCTGCAATTTTTTCCAGCAGCCGCGCGACTGCCAATGGTTGCGGATCAACTGAAGTCTCCACCAGGATTGCCCGGTCTGCGCCGAGTGCCAACGCCGTGCGCAAAGTCTCCTGGCAGGCACGCGACCCAATCGACACCGCCACGATTTCGGTCACCAGACCGCCTTCCTTGAGTCGTATCGCCTCTTCGACTGCGATTTCGTCGAAGGGGTTCATAGACATCTTGACGTTGGCGGTTTCGACACCACTGCCATCCGATTTCACCCTCACCTTTACGTTGTAATCCACCACCCGTTTGACCGGAACCAGAACCTTCATTCTCGTGCCCTTTTTTCGATTTGGTTTAAGTACATAATTTTACCGCAGCGCAACACGACTGTACCCTGTCACACAACTACACGAAATGGCAACAACACCCGCCAGATGCCTTTCGGATCTGGATGTTCCATAGCGAGACGCTGGAATTGCGCGTACAGATTTTGCCAGTTTTGGCGCACATATCGTGAATATGTAAGGAAAAAGCGTTGAAATATGGAGCGCTCTGATTCCTGTTCTCTGGCGCCGTTGCAGCCGAATCATCCTGCGTCCTACAAGCTCCCGGGGCCGCTTTGACCTCTTCCTGGGGTAGCGCGTTCGCGGAGCACATTCTTCGGAATTTTCCCGGTTGATGTCTTGGGAAGTTCACCAAAAATAATATGCCTCGGACATTTGTAGCGCGCCATTCGTTCACGGCAAAATTCAATCAGTTGCGCCTCCGAAACAGACGCGACGTCATCCTTGAGTGCCACAAACGCGCACGGGACCTCGCCCCATTTGTCATCGGGCCGCGCAACTACAGCCGCCTCAAATACGGCAGGGTGAGCGTACAGGACGTTTTCAATCTCGATAGTCGAAATATTCTCCCCACCGGAAATTATGATGTCCTTCGAGCGATCCTTGATTTGCATGTAGCCGTCCGGATGGACGACGGCCAGATCGCCGGTGTGAAACCACCCGCCCAAAAATGCTTGCTGCGTTGCATCAGGGTTCTTTAGATATCCCTTCATGGTTATGTTGCCACGGAAGCATATCTCCCCCATGGTCTTCGCGTCGCGGGCTACCGGTTCCAGGGTTTCCGGATCAAGTACCTTCATGGACTCCTGCGTCACGTAACGGACACCTTGCCTGCCATTGAGAGCGGCGCGTTCATCAACCGGAAGTTGTTCCCATTCGGGATGCTTCGCGCAAACGGCGGCCGGACCATAAACCTCGGTCAAGCCGTAAACGTGGGTCAGTTCCACGCCGATTCGTTCGGCACCTTCGATGATCGCCTGGGGCGGCGCCGCGCCTGCGACCAGTGCCTTGACCTTGTGATTGATTCCTTCGCGCAGCTGTGCCGGCGCATTGACGAGCATGTTGTGAACCACCGGCGCACCACAGAAATGCGACACGCGATGCCTTCCGATGAGCTCGAAAATGACCTCCGGATCGACCCTTCTCAGACACACACTGGTTCCGGCAACCGCAGCCAGCGTCCAGGGAAAACACCAACCGTTGCAATGAAACATTGGCAGCGTCCACAGATACACCGGAAAGTGCGGCATTGACCATGTCATGATATTGCCGACCGCATTCAGATACGCCCCTCGGTGATGGGTCACTACGCCCTTCGGATTACCCGTGGTCCCAGAGGTATACGAAAGCGCAATGGCGTTCCATTCATCTGGCGGCAATTGCCAGGCAAAATCTGCTGAGCCACTCTCCAGAAACGCTTCGTACTCGATGTCGCCGAGGCGCTCACCACCCGGCCCAAATGGGTCATCGATGTCAATCACGAGCGGCGGATGCTTGAGCATCGCCAGAGCAGCAGAGACAGTCTCGGAATACTCAGTGTCGGTGATCAGGACAGTCGCTTCCCCGTGCTCCAGCATAAACGCGATTGCCCGTGCATCCAGCCGCGTATTGAGCGCATTGATCACTGCGCCAGACATGGGAATTCCGTAATGGGCCTCGAATATGGCGGGAACATTCGGTGCCATGACAGCAACCGTGTCGCCCTCTCCGACACCTTTTTCGACCAATGCCGATGCCAGGCGACGGCACCGCTGATAAGCCTCGGACCAACTGGTGCTCCTGTCTCCATAAATGATTGCCGTTCGCTCTGGATAAACCTCGGCTGCCCGGGCTATGAAAGACAGCGGAGAAAGTGAGGCGAAGTTTCCCGGATTCTTCTCCAGTCCGGCGTTATATCGATGTTGGCGGTTCAAGGTAGCTCCGTTTCGGGTCGATTCCATTTGTCACTAGAGGGGCATCAGCATCACGGCACGAAAATCGCCTCAATGATAGCGGAAGCTTGCTTCCAGAGTGCTTCTATTGCACTGCATCAATGCCAAAAAAGCGTGTCACATCAAAACTCGAAATGTATGTAAGAAGTTGCTGGAACTAATTGAAAAATTGCATTTTTCTATCATTCATGAACTGCCTTTGAGCGCGCATATGGTGTTAATATTAACCCCCATTTCGAGCGCCTTTTCGGCAGGACCTTCATTTGACAAATCGGCTCCGGGAAACTGCGATGATGCCTGAACGTACGAGTCGCACGTTCATTTGCAGCGTGCTGTTTCTCGACATCGCTGAATACTCCCGTAAGTCGGTGGCAGAGCAGATCCAGCTGAAGGATCGCTTCAACTCGCTGATTACCCTGGCCATACAGGAGATCCCGGTGGCGGACAGGATCATTCTGGATACGGGCGATGGCGCCGCAATCAACTTTATGGGTGACCCGGAAGATGCCCTGTTTGTCGCGATGAGCCTGCGTGATGCGTTTGCGCCTGAGGCTCATCTGCCACCCGAAGTCCCGGCACGCATCGGTATCAATCTGGGTCCGGTGCGCATGGTCAAGGATCCGAACGGGCAGCCAAATATCATTGGCGACGGCATCAATGTGGCGCAACGTGTCATGGCGTTCGCAGAAGAAGGCCAAATCCTCGTTTCTCGCTCCTATTACGAAATCATTTCCCACATTTCCGAGGGATACACCGAGCTTTTCTCCTACGAAGGCTCCCGTACCGACAAGCACGTCCGCGATCACGAGATTTACAGCGTTGGCTATTCCGACGCAGATACGGCGTTGAGGCGGTCCGGCGCAAGCCCGCGACGGGCGGCCGATGATAGTCGACGGAAGACGGTAACTGCTGCGATTAAGCATTTCTTGCCGCTAATGGGACGTTGGTTGAATAATCGCTCGCTGGCGTACGGCACCGCAGTGTTCTCTTCAGGCGCATTTTTGCTGGCAGTATTGACGAGCGTTATGGGGACGCCGGCAGAGGAATACAAGCGACCACCGGTGAAGACTGCCTCGAAGCCGGCCAGGAAAGTGGTCGCAGTGCCAACGCAGAAATCACAGACCCAGCAGATTGGCAAAGCTTCCACAAAGGAATCGACGCCCGCGACGAACGACGAAGCCACTCCGAACATTGCCGACTCCGAGCCGCAGGCAACGGCCGAGGTTAAGCCGGAGCCGGCCCCAGTCAAAAAGCGCCGATTCTTGTTCTTCGGGCGACAGTCTGCCCCTGAAGCGGATGTTGCCGAGAACGATCTGGAGAAGGCGGATACAGCCGGCTCCGAACCGACATCAGAAGACAGCCAACCTGCGACCGGGTCTGCGCTGATGGCCGCAGGGTTATCCGATGTTTCGTCGTCCGATGCCGGGACATCCGACGTTGTGTCATCCGAAAACAGTTCGCCAGACACAGCGTCGTCCAAACCAGTATATGTAGATCGGGCAACAGTCTTGCTGGCAATTGCCCCGTGGGGCGAAGTTTACGTTGACGGCAAGCTCGTCGGCGTAAGCCCGCCCGTCAATAAGATTGATCTGATGCCGGGACGGCGCACGATCGAAATTCGAAACGGTGCTTTTCCGGTATATACCGAGCAAATCGAGCTGAAGGCCGGACAGAGCATCAAGATCAGGCACAAATTCAATTGAAAATGGCTTTGAGACCGACGCGTCTACTTATTCTTCTGGTTGCACTGTTACTCAGCGGTTGTGCAGGAACATCTACGTTCCCCGGCAGCCGGACGCTGGCTGGTGAGCCCTACCTCGGACAAGGTATCGCCTTTTACGAAGAGGGAGACTACCGCGCAGCAAGTCGGCGACTCATGTTTGCTCTGGAAGAAGGGCTCACAATTCCGGACCGCGTTCTGGCCCACAAATATATGGCGTTCATCGCCTGTGTCTCCGGGCATCAATTGACCTGCCGCGAAGAATTCGCCATTGCGCTCAAGCTTGACCCGGATTTCGAACTGGACGAGGCAGAGTCAGGGCATCCTATCTGGGGCCCTGTGTTCCGCAGTGCGAAAGCGGCCAGCGCTAGTAAGCGCTAGGCCTCAGCTACCATGATAGAAACACTTGGACGCTACCAGATTGAGGCCGAAATCGGCCACGGTGCAATGGGAACCGTCTACAAGGCGCGTGATCCACTGCTCGGTCGAGTCGTTGCGATCAAGACAATCAGCCTTCATCTGCCCAAGGACGAGGTTGCCGAATACGAGGCACGCTTCTACCAGGAGGCGAAAGCCGCGGGACAACTATCGCATTCAAATATCGTCACCATTTACGATATCGGCAAGAGTGACGATCTCGCCTACATGGCAATGGAATATCTGGAAGGTCAGGAATTACGCCAGATTCTGTCAGCAAATACGACCATCCCAATTGAAAAGGCATTTGACATTGGAGCGCAGGTCGCCGAAGGAATGAACTACGCGCATGAGCGCCAGGTCGTTCATCGTGACGTCAAACCCGCCAACATAATGGTGCTCGAGAACGGGCTCATCAAAATCACCGACTTCGGCATTGCACGCATGCGAAATAATGAAGTCAAGACGATGACTGGAATGATTCTCGGGTCTCCGAAATACATGTCACCGGAACAGGTCGCCGGAAGGCGCACCGACCACCGTTCTGATATTTTCTCGATTGGTGTGGTCGTATATGAAATGCTGACTGGAGCCTCCCCGTTCGTTGCCGACAATGTTCACGGCATCATGTACCAGACACTCAATTTCAATCCGCCGGCTCCAAAGACACTCAATCCCGATCTACCCCAGGTCGCCAACTACATCATTGCAAAGGTTCTCGCGAAAAACCTTGACGATCGTTACCAGTGCGCAAAAGACCTTGCCAACGACTTGCGCCATGCCGGAGCGGAACTCACTGGCGGCGGAACACAAGCGGATCTCGCCGCCTCACTTCCTGGTGAGCCGCGACCTTTTGTGGCGCAATTGGGTCCGCTTACGCGCCAGGACGACAGGGGCGCCGCCACAACCATGGCGGGTGACAGCGAGGACGCCACCGCAGTCAGCGAAAGCTACCCAGGCGACACCGACAGCAACGAAATTTCAGGTCCGGTTCTTGGCCTTGCGGGTGGATTTGACTCGTACGACGCGACCATGCGGCTCGCGGCAATGACTGGGATAGAACACGATCCTGACAAGCTCTCTGACTCGCAACAGATTGAGCAGCTCGTTGACTGGCCGCAAACCGGGCATTCAAGCGAACTCGAGGCATTGCCAAATTCCGGGACGTGGCGCCAAGAAATGACGTCGCCGGTCGTGACCGGTACTGTTGGCGCGCTTGATCGAAAACTGCGTAACATCTGGATCGGTAGCGCAATCCTGCTGGTCAGCACATGGTTCGTTCTTGCCTTTGGCTGAATAAACGGCCCACCTACCTTACACGCTCGATGGCCTGATCGACCCGATCAACCGCAACGATCTCGATACCCTGTACTGATTCCTTGCCCGCATTGCTCTTGGGTGCATTTCCTTTGGGAACGATGGCAAGCGTGAATCCCAGCTTGGCCGCTTCTTTCAGTCGCTCTTGCCCCCGTTGAACCGGGCGCACTTCACCGGCCAGTCCGACTTCCCCGAACGCCACCATTTTCTCTGGCAAAGGTCGGCCTCTCAGAGAGGACACAATCGCTAACAACACCGGCAAGTCAGCAGCCGGTTCGTCGATCTTGACACCACCCACTGCATTGACGAACACATCCTGGTCGAAAACAGCCACGCCGGCGTGACGGTGCAGAACAGCCAGCAGCATCGCCAGGCGATTCTGTTCGAGGCCGACCGTGAGACGGCGTGGATTCGGCGCATGCGCAGTATCAACCAGCGCCTGCAACTCAACCAACAGAGGGCGTGTCCCTTCCTGCGTAACCATCACGCAGGCACCTGCCACATCGCCGTCATGATGCGACAGAAACAACGCGGACGGATTGGAGACACCACGCAGCCCGCGATCAGTCATCGCGAATACGCCCAATTCGTTGACCGCACCGAACCGATTCTTGACTGCCCGTATCAGCCTGAAACTTGAATGGGCATCACCTTCGAAATACAACACAGCATCGACCATGTGCTCAAGCACGCGTGGTCCGGCAATAGCGCCTTCCTTGGTCACGTGTCCGACCAGCAGTAAAGTCGTCTTGCCTGTCTTGGAATAGCGGGTTAGCTGGGCAGCACATTCGCGAACCTGGGCGACGCTACCGGGCGCCGATTGAAGTGACTCCGAATAGACGGTCTGTATCGAGTCGATGACGGCAACATCCGGCTTCTCGCCATTGAGTACATTAAATATGCGTTCCAGTTGAATTTCAGCCAAAAAATCAAGCTTGTCGCTGTCAACCTGTAGTCTTTGTGAACGCAACGCAATCTGCTGCGCTGATTCCTCCCCGCTAACATAGACGACCTTGCAACGCTCGCTCATCAGCGTCAAAGCCTGCAATAACAAGGTCGACTTTCCGATGCCCGGGTCTCCGCCAATCAACACCACCGCACCGCGTACGAGCCCACCGCCCAATACGCGATCCAGTTCCGAGATTCCGGTGAGCAGCCGCGGTGCTTCGCCCGCTTCGACTTCCCCCAGGCGGATCAGCTTGCTCGATTCGGCAAGTGCCTGATAGCGCGAAGAGTTTCCCCGTTCGGAAACGGTTTCCAACAGCGTATTCCAGGCGTTGCAATGAGGGCACTGCCCTTGCCACTTGAGCGTCTGACCGCCGCAGTCACTGCACGAGAAAACTGTTTTGGCTTTTGCCATGTTCAATCTACCTCGTTCAGTTGCAACACGTCGTCAAAGGTCACCCTGTCAGTTACTGCGCGTTTCAATCAGATACGGTGACTGGAACGCGTCTCGTCACTCTTGTCAGCAATTCGTAACTGACTGTGCCCGATGCGGTAGCGATCTCCTCAACTGAAATGCCCTCGCCCCACAGGGTTACGGGTGTTCCGACTCCCGCTTCAGGCAAAAAACTCAGGTCAACGCACATGGTATCCATGGAAACGCGACCTACTGTCTGAACGCGTTTTCCGCCAACCAGGATCGGAGTGCCGCTCGGTGCATGGCGTGGGTATCCGTCGCCGTATCCAGCTGCGACGATTCCGATACGCATCGGCTTTTCAGCCTCAAATGTACACGCGTATCCAACGCAATCGCCGGCAGCCAGATCCTGAACAGCTATGATCTGCGAACGCAGCGTCATCACTGGTCGAAGATTCAGATCCGACGCTGTAACATCGGCAAAAGGCGAAGCGCCATAGAGCATAATTCCAGGCCGTACCCAGACGCCATGAGATTCAGGAAAGCGCAGCAACGCTGCCGAATTCGCTGCGCAAATTTTCAGATCCAGCGACGCCATTGCCCGTGTCAGTGTCTGCATTTGCCAGTCGATACCACGCGAGCCGTCGGCATCGGCGAAGTGGGTCATTGCCAGAATGTCGCCCACATTTGCGCAAGCCGCCAGCGCCTTGTACACGCCGGCGACTTCGTCAGCAACGAATCCCAGACGGTTCATCCCGGTGTTGATCTTCAGGAACACATCAACCGGTTTCGGCAGTTTCGCCGCAACCAGTGCCGCGACTTGCGACGCCTCGTAAACGACAGTAGACAGATTCAGCTCCGAAAAAAACTGTAGTTCACGTTCCCCGAAAAACCCTTCGAGCATTAACACCGGTTTGTTTATGCCTGCATCGCGAATACGAATCGCCGAGTCGAACTCGATAACAGCGAAGCCATCGGCCGTGACCAGCCCGGGCATGACTCTATCAAGCCCATGCCCGTAGGCATCCGCTTTGACGACTGCAAAAACCTTTGCCTTGCCGGCATGGGTCTTCGCAACCGACAAGTTATGCCTCAAAGCTTGCAGATCAATGATCGCTTCAACCGGTCTGGACATCAGGACAGCGTGTATGCATTGTTAGTGAGCAATCTGAATTCGTTAGCTTTATTCGATACATTGCGAAACGACTTGCGTTTCGTCGCGTAATCAATCCACATTGCGAGCTACCGATGACAGTCGCGACATGGTCTCTACCGCAAAACACAAGTCCTCCCATGCTTTCGCCTTGTCGGTAAGCGTTCGCAGCAGATACGCAGGGTGATAGGTCACGATCAGCGGGATTCCCCGGTAATCATGCACGGTATTGCGCAAGCTGCCGAGCGTGCCACCGCGCGCCCGCAATGCAGTACCGCCGCGCGCCAGCAATGTATTTGCAGCGACCTTCCCCAGTGCGACAACAAGGCGCGGTTGAAGCAGTGCAATCTGACGATCAAGGAATGGCTGGCAGGCTAGCGTCTCCTCAGGTGCCGGGTTGCGGTTGCCTGGTGGTCTGCATTTCACGACATTGGCGATGTAAACGTTGTTGCCGCGTTTCAGTCCAATAGCCGACAACATGTTGTCCAATAGCTTGCCAGCCTGACCGACAAACGGTTCGCCCCGCATGTCCTCTTCTGCACCCGGCCCTTCACCAACGAACAACCAGTCTGCCTTTTCGTCGCCGACACCGAGCACGGCCTGTTTACGTTTTTCATGGAGCACGCACGAGGCGCATGTGGCCGCAGCCTCCCTCAACTCTGCCCAGTCCATCACCTCGACGGTCCGTGCTGCGTGTCCGGTGTGACATTGAGGCATAGCTTCATGAGACGTTGCATGACCGGGCGATTCTGACGCCGCACCGGGATCGTCGAGCCGCTGGCGATGTAGCCACAACGGTGTCAAACCCAACTCGGTCAAAACGCGTTCGCGCCTCGTCACAGCGTCAACACCAGCAGGATCGCATCTTCACGCCCGTGTGGCGTCGGATAATATCCGGTGCGCACTGCAATTTCGCAGAAACCCACGCTTGCATACAGATGGCGGCCAACCTCGTTGGACGGGCGTACTTCCAGGATTATCTGTAGTACGTCGGCTTGGCGGGAAACCTCCAGAAAATGCGTCAACAACAACCGTCCATATCCGAGCCCCTGCCATTGCTCCGCGATGCTGAGATTGAGTAAATGCGATTCCCTGACGCCGATCATCTGTACGCCGTATCCGACAAGCTCGCCGGCGACTTCCACGACCCTGCAATCGTAACCGGCCCGAATCGAATCCAGAAAATTGCCGTGCGTCCAGGGGTGTGTATAAATCACCGGTTCGATCTCCATGACCTTATGGAGATCGCCTTCCCTCATTTGCCGAATATGCGGCACGTTGTCAGCAAGCGCACTCATTTCTGCTCTTTCATCGTCAATGCCACCTTATCGCGCACGTAAACGGGCACCGCCTCCGTGCAAGGTACGCCACGCCCGGCAGATAAATACTTCGCCCCCAGCAACGCGATTTCACTTGCACGCGCGACCACCCCGGTCTTCACCGCAACTTGCTGTGGCTGATACTGCGCGACGAGCGTTTCCTGGTATCGCTCAAAACCGCTTCCACAGCCAAGCCAGCCAGTCCCGGACAATTCCGGCAAACGATCCGGATCACAAAGACTTGGTGGCAAAATCACATTCCACATCTGTCCATTCCGTTCGAAGGCGCCGTGATAAATCTGTCCCATACGCGCGTCGGTGCACACCACCACCCGCTGACCGTCAGCAGCCTCGGCCAGCGCCTCGAGAGATCCCACCGGCACTACCGGGCAACCTGCCGCAAACGCGAGCCCCTGTACAACGCCGCAGCCGATCCGCAACCCGGTAAACGACCCGGGGCCGGCCCCGAAAGCCACCGCATCGAGGTCATGAACCCGCAAACAAGCGGCATTCAGCAACTCATCAATCATCGGCAACAACAGCTCGGAATGCTTCTGCCCTGCCAGTTTATCCGCTGATGCCACCTGTTTGCCAACGCGCAATGACACCGAGCAATATTCAGCGGAGGTTTCAAGGGCGAGCAGCTTAATCGATTGGTTTGCCGGGATCACCCTTGCGATTCTATCGAATGATTGCGTTTCGGTGACAATTCATCACGACACCTGTCGGGCTGTCCCCGGCGGGTTTATTATTGGCGTCCAAGGTCGGTGTTTCGGACATTTGGGGCCAAGGCATGGCTCTCGTTGTCGTCAAGCCTAAGCTGGAGCGGGACATCTCGCCAATGGATAAACCTTGCGTGCTTGACCGTGGGCTCATCTGTTACAACAGTCGAGCAAAACAGTATTGATCGATCCACAGTTTCGCAAGATAAGTATTACGCTTGTAGTTATTCTTCAATGGACAGAAAAATGGATAATTCGGTAAATGGTCTGAGAGTGCTCATCACGGCCGGTGGTGCAGGTATAGGTCGCGCAATGACAGACGTGTTTCACAAGGCGGGTGCACGCATACACATATGCGATGTCGTTCAGTCGTCGCTGGATGAAACCGTAAAGGCATTCCCTGGCGTAACCGCGACCCTCGCAGACGTTTCGAGCCTGTCAGATGTCGAGCAGCTTTTCGCCGATGCACAAGATCATCTCGGTGGGCTTGACTGCATGATCAACAACGCCGGCGTCGCCGGACCAACCGGAAAAATTGAAGATATCGAGATACAGGAATGGGAACGCTGTATCGCGGTTGACGTGAACGGCATGTTCTACTGCACACGGCTGGCAGTACCGATGCTAAAAGCCGCCGGTGGTGGCTCAATTATCAATATGTCGTCGTCTGCCGGTCGCCTGGGTTTCCCCTACCGTACGCCTTACGCCACGGCCAAATGGGGAGTCGTGGGCTTCACCAAGAGCTTGTCTATGGAAGTCGGCGAAGACAAGATCAGAGTCAACGCAATTCAACCAGGTATCGTCCAGGGAGCACGCATTGACAAGGTCATTGAAGACAAAGCCAATGCGGTCGGCAACAGTGTCGAAGAACAACGCCAATTGGCATTGAAGTACATATCCATGAAAGAGATGGTCAGCCCCTATGATATTGCCAACATGGCGCTGTATCTGGCGTCCCCGGCAGGCGCCACGGTCACCGGCCAGGCTATATCCGTATGTGCCGGCGTTGAGATGCTCAGTTGATATGACAGATTTCGGTATGACGGGCATCGATTCGACGCAAATACATACATAAGGGCAACCAACCAGGATCACGGAGAAGCAATGGAAAAAATAGCAATCATCGGTTCCGGCCTGATCGGCCGTGCATGGGCCATGGTGTTCGCCCGCGCCGGCCATCAGGTCAAGATGTACGACACTGCACCCGGTGCGGTAGTCAGCGCGATCGGCCTGGTGGAGGAAGGTCTGCTTGAACTGAAGAACGCCGGGCTGATCTACGACGCGCCGGCCGACATCATCAAGCGCATTTCCGCCGCGGCATCACTTGCAGATGCTGTCGGCGACGCCGACTATGTTCAGGAAAATACATCGGAAAAACTCGACGTCAAATGCGAAGTGTTTCGCATGCTCGACGAAGCTGCTCCACCACAATGTATTCTGGCCAGTTCAACTTCCACGATACGAACATCGCGATTCAGCGAAGGCCTTGAAGGTAAACATCGTTGCATCGTCGCCCACCCGGTCAATCCGCCACACGTGGTACCCATCGTCGAAGTGTCGCCTGCGCCATGGACTACTCCAGAAGTCATTGAAAAAACGCGCGCCCTTCATGAAAAAATTGGCCAGGTTCCAATCATCGTCAAGAAAGAAGTCGAGGGATTTATCCTCAACCGGCTGCAAGCGGCATTGCTGCGCGAATCGTGGCGACTGGTAGACGAAGGTTATGTCAGTGTCGACGATGTCGACAAAACGATACGTGACGGCCTGGGATTACGCTGGGCATTCATGGGTCCATTTGAAACGATCGATCTCAATGCGCCCGGTGGTATCAGCGATTATGCCGCGATTTTCGGTACGCCATACCATCAGATGATGAACGGCGTCGAATACAAGCCGTGGGACGATGAACTGATTTCGCGTATCGAAACGCAACGACGCCAACAGATGCCGCATGAACAACATGCAGAACGCGAAGCGTGGCGTGATCGCCGCCTGATGGCGCTGGTCGCGCACAAACGTGCCATGAACAAGCAGGAAGACTGACCGATTCCCATCGCGCGCGCCGCAATTACGCATTACGACAGAATTACAGGAAACACTGGAGATTTGATATGCCAAACAAGGTCATTATCACCTGCGCCGTTACCGGCGCAATTCACACGCCATCGATGTCGCCTCACCTTCCGGTCACGCCGGAGGAAATTGCCGATGCCGCAATAGGCGCCGCCGAAGCCGGCGCCGCGATCGTGCACCTGCATGCACGTAATCCAAAAGACGGAAAACCAACGCAAGACCCGAAGATGTTCATGAAGTTTTTGCCGACGATTGCCGCCCAGAGCAACGTTGTCATCAATTTGACCACCGGCGGCGCACCGACCATGGGCGTCGAAGAACGCTTGCAGCCGGCCCTGCAGCTCAAGCCCGAAGTCGCTTCGCTCAATATGGGATCGATGAATTTCGGGTTATACGAGATGCTCAACCGATTCAAGGACTTCAAATACGACTGGGAAAAGCCTTATCTCGAGACCTCGGATGATCGTATATTCAAGAACACCTTCAAGGACATCGCCCACATCCTCGAGTCATGTGGTAACAACAATACGCGTTTTGAAATCGAGTGCTACGACATCGGCCACTTGTACACCGCAGCGCACTTTCTCGACCGCGGTCTCATCAAACCACCACTCCTGATCCAGTCGGTATTCGGCATTCGCGGCGGCATCGGACCGCACTCGGAAGATGTCATGCACATGAAACGCACTGCAGATCGCCTGTTCGGCGATCAATATCTGTGGTCGGTTCTCGGTGGTGGACGCAGCCAGATGTATGTCGCCGTCCAATCGGCCGTTATGGGTGGCAATGTACGTGTCGGTCTCGAAGACAGTCTTTGGGGTGGCAAGGGAAAATTGGCGAAATCAAATGCCGAACAGGTCAGCAAGATTCGCCGCATACTTGAGGAGCTTGGTCTGGAAATCGCGACGCCGGATGAGGCGCGCGCCATGCTCAAACTGAAGGGGCGAGAAAAGGTTGGTTTCTGAGTCTGGCAATGCGTGGCCAATCGATAGTAGAGGCCTTTTTTCGGTAACAGGCTGCTGTCACATTGATGCCGACTCCAGCTACAACGACTAAAAATGGTAGATCTGCGCGTGGCAGCTTATAACCCATAGTGTTTGAACGCTTTTTTGTTGGAGAGTTGAATGACGGCAACTGACACAGCATCACCGGACAAGGATCAGAAAGTGCTCGTCGAGCAAGTGCAAGACCTGCGTGCCGAGGGCGATGAGTTGTACAACCTGTTCTCGGGTATGGACAACAGCTTCTGGAACCAATCCACTACGTTCAAGAACTGGTCCGTCTGGGACGTACTTGCGCACCTGCACTTTTCCGACTATATGGCGTTGACTTGCCTGCGAAGCGCATCGGAATTTAAAACTCTGGCGGCAGACATTACCAGAGCTGGCGCACTGGGGGCGTTCACCAACCAGTGGCTTATGCGAGACCGCGAACAGCCTTTCACCGGCCCCGAGCTGCTACAACGATGGCGCGATATGTTCATCGAAATGTGCGAGCAGTTGGCGGCGGCCGACCCGAACGAACGCTTCGTCTGGTTTGGTCCGGGCATGAAAGCGCGAATGTTCACGACTGCCCGGCAGATGGAAACCTGGGCCCATGGCTGGGAAATTTATGACCTCCTGGGAGTACCGCGCAAGCACAGCGATCGATTGCGCCACATCGCCACGATCGGCGCGCGAACTTACGGCTGGACATTCACCAATCGTAACTTGCCCGTACCGGAACCGGCGCCGTATGTTCGGTTACTGGCGCCTTCAGGAGCGATCTGGGAGTTTAACGAGCCCGACCCGGACCATCGTATAGAGGGCAGCGCCGTGGAATTCTGCCAGGTCGTGACTCAGGTACGAAACATTGCCGACACCGGCCTGGTGCTCCGTGGAAATAACGCAATTGCCTGGATGGAAATAGCGCAGTGCTTCGCTGGCACCCCTGAAGATCCGCCCCCAGCAGGCAGTCGCGAGAACGCTACAGCCACATAACGCGCGCCTCTGATACGGACACAATCCAGCTTTTGGCTTCAGCCGCCTGTGTCGCCGCCCTGCGCTCCGATCTCAAAAGAAGCAGACTCAGGCGGTCGCCGCAAATGCCATTGCGTTTCCTGTTGAAATGCGTGACCTGCGCGCAACAGCAGCGCTTCGTCCCAGTGCCGGCCAATGATCTGGAAACCTGTCGGCATTCCATCCGAGGTAGTGCCACCCGGCAGCGTAAGGCACGGACTGCCGCTCATGTCGAAAGGCGCCGTAAACAATATCCGTGCAAGTCGCTCTTGCGGATCGTCAATTCGCTCCGCAAGCCATGCAATGGTTGGCGAGGCAGTGTTCATCGCTGGCATCAGCAGCAGGTCAATCTCGCGAAACAAAGTGACAAGCTGACGACTGAATTCGGCACGCCGACGTAGAACCTTGGTCAACGTCAGTCCATCCAGATTGCGACCGGACTCGAGCAGTCGCGACAACACCGGACCATATTCCTCACTTCGCTCTGGAAATGTCGTCTCATGCGCCACCGCCGCCTCGACAGCACAAACCTTCACCGCATCGCGGGCAACCTGATCCAGCGCCGGACAGACGACATCGCGCACATCTGCACCAAGCCGGATAAACACTTCGCAAGCGTCCTCAATAACACGCACGATGTCAGCATCAGCGCCCTTCGAAATCAGACTACGATCAATACCGATGCGAAGCCCGTCCACGCAGTCGTTGATAGTGGCAAGGTAATCCGGAACCGGTACTTCGAGGGCTGACGGGTCATCGGGATCGGCGCCAGCAATTGCACCAAGTACTGCAGCGGTATCAACGGCACTGCGTGTCATCGGGCCAACATGGTCCAGCGATTCGGCAAGCGCAAATACGCCTGTGCGGCTGACCCGACCCGACGTTGGCTTAAGTCCTGTAATTCCGTTCATGGCCGACGGAAAGCGAATCGATCCGAGGGTGTCGGTGCCGAGCGAGGCATAACACAGGCCCGCCGCGGTGGCGACACCTGAACCGCTCGAGGAAACGCCCGCCCAGTGATTGGAACCCCACGGATTGACGGGGGTCTGTATCGAAGGATGGTGCGCCGAGAACGCACCTTCGGTCATTGTCAGTTTGCCGAGTAACACGGCGCCCGCGGCTCTAAGCCGCGACACTACAGTGGCGTCGCGTTGAGGCACAAAGTCCCGGTAGATTGCCGTACCGGCCGCGGTGACAATGCCTTCGGTATTGCACAGGTCCTTTACCGCGATTGGCACCCCGTGCAAGACTCCGCGACACCCGCCGCTGTCAATCTCCCTGTCGGCTTCGGCTGCTGCACGCAGCGCCACTTCAGGCGTTACCGTGGCGTAACTTCCAAGTTGACCGTCACAGTTAGATATGCGCTCCAACATCGCACGGGTGACCTCGACCGATGAGAACTGCTGCGTCCGAATGCGTTGGCTCACATCAACAAGACCAAGATAGCAAAGATCGATGGGTGTCATGGCACCGGGTGCCGACTTTCCATGAATGACATGTTCATATCCGTCGCCCAGCATCTGGGAAAAATCCGGGTGATGGCGATTCCAATACTCTGGGCATCCGAGTCCGCAGGCTGGTGTTGCGGCTCAACTCCGGCAATCTAACGGAATTTACACGTCCGTCCGACCATTCGAAAGCGCGTGTATAAATTCTTCAGGTTTATCTGGCGTGATCAGCCACGGCCGGCCACCCAAGCACTCGATCCACACGAAGCGATCGGTACGCGACACGTACATCTGCACGATGCCACGCTTCTTCGTCCAGAGCCAGCCAAATGCACCCCAAAGACCGCCGGCCCCAATCCGGATGCCCCAGCCAATTTCCTTTCGCAAACTTCTTGCGCTAATAATGCGAATGCCCGTGATGTCTTGCCGACGCATTTCCCGGCGCTTGAGTGGCCATACAATTTCGAGCACTTGCGGATGAACCACGAATACATTTGGTCGAAACCGGAGCCACACCCAGGAGTGGAGGCTAACCACTGCCAAGGCCGGAATGGCGAGCTGATTGGTTCCCAACAGAACGGCCCCGAGCAAAACGAACGGAAGAGCCAGCAAGAGTATTGTGAACGCCCGAATCAACGGAGACATCCGCGCAAGGCCAAAGCGCATGATCACTTCGGCCGCATGTTAGCTCAACGATGTCATCGGTCGAGGCGCGCGTACAAAATCGGCATCGCGACCGCTGGCACAATGACGACCACCGCGGCCACAGGCCATACGTGCAACAACAAGCCAAGGGGCAGAAAAAGGAAGACAACCGCCAGCATCCAGGGTACCGGCGGGAATGGACTCATGTCCAGGCCGGTTTTTCTCAACAGCCATCTTGCAATCGGCCCTTTCGGCAGCTTACGACGGCGGAGCAGGCGAGCCAATGATCGGCCCTCAATCCAGGAAAAGAAAACAAACATTTGAACGAAAAGACTGCCGGCGAGAAAAACCGGAAGCAGTACAAGCAGTGGTAATACAAGAAACCAGTGCATATCCGGAAGCAGCGAGAAGATCCCAAGCAAACTCGCAAGACTGGTCAAAAGAATCACAAGAATGGCAAAAGTCACCAGCCACTTATTTCGACGAACGTAGAAACTCAAGCTATCTACTTCTCGAAACCGGTACAAAAGACGCTTGGCATCGCCAGCCGGGCCAGTAAGAAAGAACGTCACAAACCGTGATTGAATGGGATCCATGGCGACAGCTCTTTTGATAGTGAAAGCTTCTTAATGTTAGAAAATCTTTCGTCAAACGGCGGTTTTTTGCCATCAATTTCGGATGAACGACATTTTGCGGCGTCAGACCGTAGGCCACTCATCGATCTTCGAGTACACAGACCCGGTTTGCAGGGTCCTGGAACGAACAAGCGCAAAACGATCAATTGACCACGCAAACCGCATACCCGTCAGAGGGACTCTTACATTGCACTGTGCTTTTCTGACCAGGGTCACGTGAGGACGAAAGGGTTTAGGGTCAAAAGGTATGCGAGCGCCCGACAATAGATCACGCAATTGCACTATCAGTGAATCGAGCGACGCAGGGACGTTTTCGGGCGCAACCCAGCCGATTTGACTTCGCTTCCAGCATCCGACCCTGGTCAGATCCAGGCGAAAACGATCGGCACGTAGCGAGGCGCCGATAGCGCGCAAGTTGTCAATGTGGTCGGCCGGTTGCGAACCGAGAAACGCCAGGGTGAGGTGAATATTGTCCTTCGCGACGATACGCCCGCCGCATGTGTCATGCATGCGCTGCGCGTAACCGTACAAATCCTTTTGCAAGCTGGCGCCTGGCCACAACGCAAAGAAGAGTCGTTGTGCCGTTTGACTCAAACGGGGATCGGAAAAGACCTGGGCTGCATCAACAGAACAATTGCTTTTGCGGCAATACCCTCGCCACGGCCAGTGAAGCCGAGACCCTCAGTCGTCTTCGCCTTTACGCTGACTTTCGTTACGATTACGCCCAGATCGCTCGCGATATTCACAGCCATTTTCGGAATGTGCGGCGCCATCTTTGGTTGCTGCGCGATGATGGTCGAATCGATGTTGCCAATGGTATAACCGGCCTGGCTCACTTTGGTTCCGACTTCACGCAACAGCGTGCGGCTATCCGCGCCAGCATAGCGCTCATCAGTATCCGGGAAGTGCTGACCAATATCACCCATGGCGGCAGCGCCCAGCAAGGCGTCACAGATCGCATGCAGCAGAACATCAGCATCGGAATGACCCGCCAGTCCCTTTTCGTAGGGAATTTGTACACCACCGATAATGAGCGGCCGCCCCTCAACGAGGGCATGCACATCGAAACCTTCGCCTATCTTCATTGGTTGTCCTTCCGGGACTTCAGTATCGTCTCCGCCAGATGTAGATCGCCGGCGTAGGTCACTTTCAGATTCTCGATTTCCGATTCAATAAGCAGCGGTTGATAGCCAAGTCGTTCGACTGCCGATGCGTCATCAGTTATCTCGTCGCTATCCGCATCCGACAATGCACGTTCTAGCAGGCCACGAGGAAACATCTGCGGCGTCTGGGCACTCCACAAGCCGTCTCTTGGTCGAGTTTCATTGATACGATTATGCCTATCCGCAGATTTTATCGTGTCCGCGATCCGACAGGCGAGCAGACCTCCAGCAGCGTCTTCCCCCACCCCATCTATAAGCCGGTCCAGCAGTTCGATTGAAAGACAAGGCCGTGCGGCATCATGAACCAGCACCCGGTCGTCGGGGCCGACAGCGTCGCCCATTGCGCGCAAACCATTTGCAACGCTTTGCGATCGCGTCGCACCGCCAACTCGCAATATCTGCAGATCAGTCCCGAACACGCTCCAGTCGAAACGTTGAAACCAATTGTCTTCAGGCGAAATCACCACAAACACCGCTGATACACGAGGGTGATTCACCAGGGTCCCTATTGAATATGCCAGCATCGGCTTGCCTAGCAAGGCCATGTACTGCTTGGGACATTCATCGCCAATTCGCGATCCCTTCCCGGCCGCCGGTATCAGCGCGACACAACGCATCATAGAACGTGTTTCCAAAATATGAAGCGGCATTATCAACGCCGGAAGGCGTGTCCCGCAAGACGCGAATGGTTCTAAACTATAATCGGTGGCTTTCCGGCAAGATGAGCACACCACCTCTCATTCCCAGACAAGGGCAGCGTACCCGTTGCCCCATGTTGAACGGTTCTGGCAGCGCCCTGATGCTGTCGCGGCTTGCAATTGAGCGCCGCCCCGTACTAATCGTCACCGGCGAAGCAGCCGATGCGCAGCGCCTTGTCGACGAGCTAAGATTTTTTTCGCCAGCGCTACGCATACATCTGTTCCCCGACTGGGAAACACTTCCCTATGACGCGTTCTCGCCTCATCAGGATCTGATATCTGAACGGCTTGAGACGCTGTACCACATTGCTCGCTCCGAATGCGACGTGGTGGTCGTGCCGGTGACCACGATGCTGTACCGACTGCCGCCGACCGGGTTTCTTGCAAAACATACCTTTTTCCTTAAGCGTGGCGAGGACCTGGATACAGAGCGGTTTCGCGAGCAACTGACTCTGGCAAGTTACTCTCACGTCAGCCAGGTCGTGTCGCCGGGTGAATACAGTATTCGCGGCGGCGTTATCGATGTCTTTCCAATGGGCAGCGCCGTGCCATACCGGATTGACTTGTTCGATAACGAAATCGACAGCATGAGAACGTTCGATGTGGATACACAGCGCAGCATTTACAAGGTGAACGAAATTCGCCTGTTGCCGGCGCGGGAGTTTCCAACCGATGACGATGCACGAAAAGTGTTCCGGACTCGTTTTCGCGAGATCATGGAAGACGCCCCTGCAAAAAGCCGCATCTACAAGGACGTATCGCAGGGGTTGGCACCGGCGGGCATTGAATACTATCTGCCTCTGTTTTTCGACGATACGGCCACCATGACCGATTATCTGCCGAAGGACACCTGGATCTGTCTGCACGGTGACGTGGCGGAAACCATCCGCAAGTTTCAGGAGGAAACCGACTCGCGCTTCCGTCTGTTATCCGGCGATCCTGACCGACCATTGCTGCCTCCATCCATGCTGTTTCTACGAGAGGACGAATTCTTTGGTCGCATAAAACCTTTTTCGCGCCTGGAACTTTTTCCTCAAGAAGAGACTGCCACCAACCTCACATTCGATCTGCCTGACGTCGCAGTCAACAGGCGTGCTGACGACCCGCTCGATGCTTTCAAGACTTTTGCGCAGACCTATAGTGGCCGTGTGCTTGTCATCGCTGACAGTCCCGGTCGACGCGAGACCTTGCATACATTGTTCAACGAGTATGCGTTGCAACCGGCGATGGCCACTGACTGGCCCGCATTCACTGAAGGCGCTAACCAACTGGCGCTGACCGTTGGATCGCTGCAAACCGGCTTTGTTGATGAAGTTGGAAATTTCGCGCTGGTTACCGAGAATGAGCTGTTCCCTGCCCAGACGCGCAATCGCTCCTCGCGCGAGCGCCGCGTTTCATCCGAAAACATGCTGCGCGACCTGGCAGAGGTTAGTCCGGGCGATCCGGTCGTACACATGCAGCACGGGGTCGGACGTTATACGGGTCTCACTACTATGGAACTGGGTGATGGCCAGACTGAATTCCTGACGCTTGAATATCATGGCGGCGACAAGCTCTACGTGCCGGTATCGCAGCTCGAGGTCATCAACCGATACACCGGCGGACCACCCGAGACTGCCCCGATCCACAAACTGGGTAGCGGACAGTGGGAAAAGGCCAAAAAACGCGCCGCCAGGAAAATACGTGACACGGCCGCCGAATTGCTGAATTTGTACGCGCTGCGCGCCTCGCGAAAAGGCCACTCGTTCGGAATCCGCGATCACGACTATGCCGCCTTCAGCGAAGCATTCCCATTCGAAGAAACGCCCGATCAGGCGGTTGCAATCCAGGCCACACTGAAAGACCTGCAGTCCGCGCAACCGATGGATCGTCTGATCTGCGGCGACGTCGGGTTCGGTAAAACGGAAGTCGCACTACGCGCCGCATTCGTGACCGTCGCCGACAACCGTCAGGTTGCGGTGCTAGTCCCCACTACATTGCTTGCCGAGCAGCACTATCAGACTTTTTCGGATCGTTTCGCTGACTGGCCCGTGAAGATCGCCGAACTATCGCGCTTTCGCAACGCCAAAGAGACATCGGCGGCACTGGCGGGGCTTGCCGACGGCAGCGTTGACATTGTCATCGGCACACACAAGTTGTTAAGCCGGGGCACTGAGTTCAAGAATCTCGGCCTCGTAATTATTGATGAGGAACATCGCTTCGGGGTGCGCCAGAAAGAGAAGTTAAAGGCACTGCGCGCCGAAGTCGACGTGCTGACACTGACCGCGACACCCATCCCGCGCACGCTCGCGATGGCAATGGAGGGACTGCGCGATTTTTCGATCATTGCGACGGCACCGCAGAAGCGGCTTGCCATCAAGACCTTCGTATCCCCGACCAGCGACGGCCTGATACGCGAAGCAGTGCTGCGCGAACTCAAGCGTGGCGGCCAAATATATTTTCTGCACAACGAGGTCAATACGATCGCACACATGCGTGACAAGCTGGTCAAGCTTGTGCCTGAGGCTCGCATTCGCATCGCTCATGGACAGATGCATGAGCGTGACCTGGAAATGGTGATGCGGGATTTCTATCAGGCCCGCTTCAACCTGTTGCTGTGTTCAACCATTATTGAAACCGGAATTGACATTCCGACAGCCAATACCATCATCATGAATCGCGCCGACAAATTTGGTCTGGCCCAGTTGCACCAGTTACGTGGCCGGGTGGGGCGTTCCCATCACCAGGCGTACGCATATCTGCTGACACCTGAAGAGGAAGCGCTGCGAGGGCAGGCAAAGAAACGCCTCGAAGCGATCCAGATGATGGAGGAACTTGGATCCGGCTATTTCCTTGCAATGCACGATCTGGAAATACGTGGCGCAGGTGAAGTTCTTGGCGAATCGCAAAGTGGAGAATTGCACGAAATCGGATTTCAGCTGTACGTGGATATGTTGAACAAGGCAGTGCGTTCGCTCAAGGCCGGCAAGCAAGCCGATCTGGACGCACAAATGACAACAGGTGCAGAAATCAATCTCCATACGCCGGCACTGTTGCCGGAAACATATTGTGCGAACGTGCACCAGCGGTTAATAATTTACAAACGGCTCGCCAACTGCGATAACGAGGACGAACTCGAGCTCATGCAGGAGGAAATAATCGATCGATTTGGCGCCACATTGGAACCGGTCAGGGCATTGATCGAAAGTCATCGCCTGCGCATAGCCAGCAAGCCGCTGGGAATCATCCGAATCGACGCGAGCGCTGAAGCGATACTTGTGCAGTTCGAACCAGAACCGCCAATCGATCCATTGAAGATCATTGATTTGGTGCAATCGCGGGATGACTCCCGTTTCGCAGGTACTGATCGCTTTCGGGTGCAAGTACATACGGCCGATTTCAAAGCTCGAAGTACCATCGTACGGGAATTACTTCGAAAACTGACCTGATCGCATGCTCTGCTCTTTCAAGTATTGACCTTTCTCTACGAGCGCCTCGCTGCCGCCCCTGAACCATGCTTTCGTTACTCGCGTTGTCACCTATGCAAACCTGACGGCGTGGTGGCCAAATGGCACGGTATACTTTGCGCGCAGGCTGGCATGGTGCCGGCATTCGTGGCAGAGTAACCCTCGCGGCAGGCGCAACGGGTTTCAGGCGCCTCACCGAATTGTTCGAGAAATGAGTCGCGTCAGAAATGTAAGAATGCCGGTAATTTGTGAACGTCAGCAATTTGAGAGCTTCAGCGATTGAGAACAATTCGGAATATCGAAAAACAACAGTGAAATAGGAGCCTGCCGGACTTAGGTGTTCGATAGCGAAACGATGGGAGAGCGAGGAAAGATTTTGCCGATTTCGACGCGCATATCGGGAATATGTAAGGAGAAAGCGGTGAAATTTGGACCGCTCTCCCACCGTTGCAGCCGAATCACCCTAAGTCCGGCAGGCTCCTAGGTCATGGCGAAACGCACGCTATCGCACGCAACGCAACTACTGTCAGACGTTGCAAAATTTGCTGAATCCGATGCCGGGCGCGATAACAAGCGTTTCCTGTCGGTACTCCGATCAAACTTTCCCGGCCTGGACATTCACGTGTTCGAAACGAAGGGGCGCAGGATCACTCCGGTCGAATCGCCTATCGACATCGAGAAGTTTGCTGATGAAATCGATGTAAATACCTGCCTTTCTGATCGCCATGAAGTTGAAATAGGCTCGGGTAGCACATCCACTTTGCTGGTGCCGGTATTGGTCAACAATTCGGCATCGATGCTCGTTGTTGCCAAGCGACGCCCGCGTCGAAGAGTCAACATGGACGAGTTCATCACGCTGATTCGCGTGTATGGAAATGTATTATCTATTGTCCAGGCATCTGAACGTGACACTCTTACCGGCCTGTTCAATCGTCGCATGCTTGATCGCAGGCTCCCTGAAATGATGTCCGGCTTGCGCAGTCCAAGGCGCAGGACATCCGACCCCGTCAGTGCGCACGTCGCACTACTTGACATTGATCGTTTCAAGAAGATAAACGACAAGCATGGACACTTGTATGGCGATGAGGTGTTGCTGCTCTTTGGCGGCTTGATGAAACAGAGTTTCCGCTCGTCAGATCTCCTGATTCGTTACGGTGGTGAAGAGTTTGTCGTCCTCCTGACCGACACGACGCTGGCAAATTGCGAAATGGTGCTGGAGCGGTTTCGCGAAAAAGTCCAGAGCTACTGGTTCCCGAACATCGGTCACGTGACCATCAGCATCGGCGCAGCAAGAATCGGCAAGCAGGCATTGCCAGCCACGGTGCTTGATCAGACCGATCAAGCACTGTACTACGCGAAAGGTTCGGGGCGTAACCGGGTTTGCATTTATGACAATCTGGTCAAGCAAGGACGTATAAAAGTCCAGGCCTCGAGCAACGACGAACACAAGCTGTTCGATGAAAAACGCAAACAGTCGACACGCGGAAAATCCATTTCTCGCGATCGGCGCGCGCCGCGCGCGCAGGCGAACTAGCAGTTTGTTGAAAAAAACATAGCGAGCGGCTCGAGTGCAAGCAACCGCGCAGCGAGCAACGAGAAAACGAGCGGAGTGAGTTTCAGTGGAGACTAACGTGAGCGAAGCGAATGTTATGTCGGAGCTAAAACGGCCTCGCTTGGTGGAGACTCACGTGAGCGCAGCGAACGTTATATCGAAGCTACATATTCAACGGGTGAGCGAGCACGCGACACAGCAATCGGGTCGCGCAGTAGCTTTTTGCAACAAACTGTTAGTCCCAACGATCATCTCGGACCAACACCTTTCCGTTTTCAGTTCGAACAGGAAATGTCGACACGCCTTCCCACGCCGGAGGCGTTAACGCCTCACCGGTTCTGACGGAGAAACGCGCGCCATGGCGAGGGCAGATTACCTCATCGCCTTCCACGGGAGAGCCGCTCAGGACCGCGCCATCATGCGTGCAAACATCCTCGATCGCAAAGAACCTGCCATCAATATTGAATACGGCCACCAATGTGCCATCGAGATCGACAGTCTCCCACCCTCCCGGGACGATATCAGTGGCTTCTGCAACGAATGTCCAGTCACTCATGCCATTCTGTGTTTCGTAAGGTCGCGTTTAAACCGCGATAACATCCAGCTCCGGGTCAATGCGACGCACCAGCCCTGTAATCCCGGCAAGCGTTCCCGAGATCGAGCTCGGGCAGCTACCGCATGCGCCCTGATAGTGGACGCTTAGAACATTGTCTTCCAGCCCCACGACGTACAGATCGCCACCGTCACCTTGCAAATAGGGACGTACTTCCATGTCGAGAACCTCGTTGATCTGAATCAGTTTGGCACGGTCCGTTTCAGACAGATCAGAGTCATCCTGGGCAAGCCACTGCGCCGCCTGCGCAAACTCCTCTGACTGGCCGGCGGCAGCCGGTGCGTCCCGAATCGGTCCGGCGACGGTGCGCATCAACTGCTGCCAGTCTGCCTGGCCGTCCTGAGTCACTGTCAACCAGTTGTCGACATAAAACACGCTTGTTACGTGCTCCACGGCAAACAGTTGCGACGCCAGCTCGTCGTCTCTCGCTTCCTCCGCATTTTCGAACGACCGCGCTACGCCATACGTAAGCGGCTCCTTCAAAATAAACTTGCGCGCGTTGGGATTCGGCGTCATTTCTAGGTCGGCAATTTTAGGCATCGTTCAATCTAATCTACGGGTCGTAACAGGCAGGTGCGCCACTTGAGAATTATTCAGGTCAATCTTCTACGAGTCGGGAACCGGATCATTCCCACCTTCAGTAGACACGCTTGACTTCGCATGAAGCGCTGCGTGCAACGTATGCCAGGGCAAAACTGCACACTTGACCCGGGACGGCAATTCCTTGATGCCTTCGAAAACGGTCAATCGCCCAAGATGATTTTGTTGCGAAGTCTCGAGAGAGCCAGTCGCCATTCCCCGGAACTCGTTAACCAGCTGTTCCGCTTCATCCAGGCTCTTGCCTTTGACATTGGTCGTCATCATGGATGCAGAGGCCTTACAAATGGCGCAGCTCTCACCTTCGACTGCGATGTCTGCAACCCGGCTACCGGTAACATTCACGGTGAGCCAAATGTGATCTCCACACAACGGATTAAGGCCCTCTGCCTGGTGACTGGGCGCCTCAAGGCGTCCCCAGTTACGCGGCTTCTTGTTGTGATCGAGTATGACTTCCTGATAAAGCTGTTTCGAGTGCATGATGTTGCTGTTTATCCCAAAAATATGCTTATCCGAAAATCTGCTGGACGCGGCGAACCGCACCCGCGAGTTGGTCGATCTCTGCGGTTGTGTTGTACAAATACATTGACGCACGAACGGTTGCAGGGACCCCGAGCCGCTTCATGAGCGGCTGCGCACAATGGTGGCCTACACGAACCGCAACACCTTCGTCATTCAGAATAGTGCCGACATCATGCGCGTGCACGCCCTCAATATTGAACGACAGTACACTCGCTTTTTCGTGCGCGTTCCCGAATATCCGCACGCCGCTGATGCCTGACAGTAGACTCGTTGCATAGTCCAGCAAATCGTCTTCATGGGACGCAATGGCATCCATCCCCACTGAACAAAGATAATCTACCGCCTCTCCCAATCCGATCGCAGCTGCGATCGGTGGCGTACCTGCTTCAAACTTGTCGGGGATAGGCGCGTACGTCGTCTTTGCAAAACTCACGGACAGAATCATGCCACCGCCACCTTGAAATGGCTGCATCTTCTCGAGCAAGGCGGCTTTTCCATAGAGCACGCCGATGCCGGTCGGGCCACACATCTTGTGCCCAGAAAATGCATAGAAATCGCAATCCAGATCCTGCACATCAACATTCATATGCGGCACGCCCTGGGCACCATCGAGCAGCACTGGTATCTCTTGCGCATGCGCCATCTCGATCATTTCCTTGACTGGATTTATCGTTCCCAGGACGTTCGAAACGTGCGTCACTGCGACCAGTCTGGTGCGCGAACTGAGCATTCTCTGATACTCGTCCAAACGGAGTTGCCCGGCATCGTCAATGGGAATCACTTTGAGTGTGGCGCCCTTTTCCTCGCACAGCATTTGCCAGGGAACAATATTGGAATGATGCTCCATTTCCGACACGACAATCTCGTCTCCCTCGCCGACAAAAATGCGTCCGAAACCGTGCGCCACCGTATTGATGGAGTTAGTCGTGCCGCTGGTAAAAATGACTTCCCGATCTTCGGTGGCATTGATGAAGTTTTTTAACTTTGTGCGAGCCTGCTCGTATGCCGTCGTCGCCGTTTCGGACAGATAATGCACGCCCCGATGAATATTCGAGTGCTCGGACATGTGGTAGCGGACGAGACGATCTACCACCTGGGTTGGCACTTGTGCGCTTGCGCCGTTGTCCAGATACGCGAGGTGCTTTCCATTGACCTGCACGTTTAGAACCGGAAAATCCGAACGTATGCGAGCGACATCGAATGCCTGTCCGCTGGCTCGTTCTTTCAATGCCTCATTCGCACCCATCAGACCTCCTTGTTACGCGTCTGCTCGAGGATCTGACTCTCAAGAACGGCGACTAGCGAACCGACCGGAACGCGACTCACCACTTCTGCCGCAAACGCATAAACCAACAAATTGCGCGCGTCCGTTTCTGACAGGCCGCGGCTCTTCAGATAAAAGATCTCCTCGGCGTCCACCTGTCCGACGGTCGCACCGTGAGCGCACTTAACATCATCGGCAAAAATTTCCAGCTGAGGTTTCGTATCAACACTCGCCCGCGGACTGAGCAGCATGTTACGACTTTGCTGAGACGAATTAGTCTGCTGAGCTCCTTCTCTGACCATGATCTTGCCATTAAACACGGCATGGGCCGATCCACCAGAAATGGTCTTGTGAACCTGCCTGCTGTTGCCGTGCGGCAACGCGTGGTCGATGTACGAATGCGTATCAGCCAATTGCCGCCCGGCAGTCAGCGCCAGGCCATTCATTTCACAATCAATACCGACGCCCCGTTGATACACGTTGAGGTTATGGCGGGAAATCTTGCCTCCGGTAGCCACCGACCAGTTGCGGTAGCGTGAATCCGCCTCCATGCGAACCGATGTATTCCCAATATGGAAAGCGGTTTCCGCCTCCCTTTGCAGCTTGATGTGATTCACTTCGGCATTGGGGGCAACAAAGATCTCACATACGGAATTAGTGAGGTAAGCCGTACCTCCGACTGCGACATAATCTTCGATCACGGTACATCGTGCGTTTCGTTCCGCGACAATCAGTAGCCTGGGACTTGCCGCCGTTTCATGACCGGTCGAAACATTGAGAATCTGTATCGGGGTAGCGTCCAGTCCACAGCCGGCAGCCACGTGCACGACGGCTGCATCCTGAAGGTAGGCGGTGTTGGCCGCGGCGAACACATCATTTTCATAATCAGCAATTGAGGTCAGATGGTCTTCAAGCGAATCACGCACGCCTTGCCATGCTTCGTCGGCAAGAACATGCTGCAGATTCGCGACCATAACGCCGTCACTTGCGGCGTTTTTACTTACAGTGCCTTCACTTATAGCGCTTTCACTTACAGAGCCGTCACCTGTAACACCGCATGATGCCGCACTGTCAAACCTGCCATCAACGAATACCAGCCGCACCGCTGCCTCAGGAAAACACAGGGTTTTGAATATCGCCGGATCAACTTTTCCATCTGTCGCATACGGCTTCAACTTCAATCGGTAGAGTGGCGACAGATCCGTGAAGCGCCAATCCTCATCGCGCGTTGTCGGAACTGACAGTGATAACGCGCGCTCAAGCGCGCTGGCACGCTGCTTTTTGAGTCTTACATTGTGACTATCCTGCTGGCTTTGAGCATCCGGCGTCGCAGCGGCGAGCAATGAGTCAAGAAATCCGATCTCGGTTACGCTCATGCCGCTCTCGCCCGATACTCCTGTGTTACCCATTCGTATCCACGCTTTTCAAGTTCAAGCGCGAGCGTCTTGTCGCCGGTCTTGATGATCCGGCCGTTCTCCATGACATGCACGTAATCGGGCTCGATGTAATTGAGCAGGCGTTGATAATGCGTCACCAAAACGATTGCGTCGCCGGCCGAGTGCAGCTGGTTGACGCCGTTGGCAACGACTCGTAGCGCATCGATGTCGAGCCCCGAATCTGTTTCGTCAAGAATCGACAGACGCGGATCCAGAATCGCCATTTGCAGAATCTCGTTGCGTTTCTTTTCTCCACCCGAAAAGCCGGCATTCAAGCTGCGCTCCAGAAAATCCGGATCCATTTCCAGCAGCTTCATCTTTTCGCGAATAAAGTCGTCAAACTCAAGCGGGTCCAGTTCTTCCTTTCCACGCGCGGCGCCGACGGTGTTGTAAGCGAGCCGCATAAATGCGCTGTTGGTAACGCCTGGAACCTCCACTGGATACTGAAAGCCAAGAAACACTCCGGCGCGCGCCCTGTCTTCCGGCGACAGGTCAAGAAGATTTCTGCCATCGAAATTGACCTCTCCACCCGTCACCTCGTAGGCCGAATGGCCAGACAGCACTTTTGCGAAAGTACTCTTACCCGAACCGTTCGGACCCATCACCGCGTGCACTTCGCCTGCGCGAACAGTCAAATTCACTCCACGAAGAATCTCGTGCGTTGCTACGCTCGCCGTCAGGTCACGAACTTCGAGCAAAACCGGGGCATTGCTATTAATCATCCAACACTTCCTTCCAGCTTGAGACCTAGAAGTTTGGTTGCTTCGACCGCAAACTCCATCGGCAAATGAATAAACACATCGTGCGCAAAACCGTTAATGATCATCGACACCGCTTCTTCCGTGTCGATACCGCGACTCGCGAAATAGAACAGCTGATCCTCTCCGATCTTGGACGTGCTCGCCTCATGTTCGACGGTTGCACTCTTGTTTGCCACCTGAAGATAGGGAAATGTGTTGGCCGCGCAGCGGTCTCCGATAAGCATTGAATCGCATTGCGAGTAATTTCTCGCGCCCTCTGCTTTGGCGCTGATTTTCACCTGCCCACGGTAACTGTTGTTGGACTGGCCTGCCGATATCCCCTTGCTGATGATGCGGCTGTGGGTATTCTTGCCGATATGTAGCATTTTCGTACCGGTGTCAGCCTGCTGGTAGTGGTTGGTCAACGCTACTGAGTAGAACTCGCCCACGGAATTGTCACCGAGCAGAATGCAGGACGGATATTTCCAGGTGATTGCCGATCCGGTCTCCACCTGAGTCCATGCAATCTTGGAATTGATTCCTTTGCACAAACCGCGCTTGGTAACAAAGTTGTAGATACCGCCACGTCCCTCTTCGTCGCCGGCGTACCAGTTCTGAACCGTCGAATATTTTATTTCTGCGTTGTCAAGAGTGACAAGTTCGACCACCGCGGCATGAAGCTGGTTGGTGTCGAATTGCGGCGCTGTGCAGCCTTCCAGATAAGAGACATGAGAACCTTCCTCCGCCACAATCAAGGTCCGTTCAAATTGCCCCGAATCCTGCGTATTGATGCGGAAGTAGGTCGACAATTCCATCGGGCATTTCACACCTTTTGGAATGAAACAGAACGAGCCGTCGGTGAACACCGCTGAATTTAGCGCCGCGTAAAAATTATCGGTATGCGGCACTACACTGCCGAGATACTTGCGAACCAGCTCCGGATGATCGCGTACCGCCTCAGAAAATGAGCAGAAGATCACGCCAACTTCGGCCAACTTCTCTTTGTACGTTGTCGTAACCGAAACGCTGTCGAAAATTACATCCACAGCGACGCCTGCAAGCGCAGCACGCTCGTGCATCGGCACGCCAAGTTTCTCGAACGTACGCAGCAGTTCCGGGTCTACCTCGTCCATCGATTTTTTGGTCGCTTTCGATTTCGGCGCCGAGTAATAAACGATGTCCTGGAAATCGATTTTCGGGTACTTGACGTTGGGCCAGTCCGGCTCAGTCATCGTTTGCCAGTGGCGAAACGCTTGCAGTCGGAATTCGAGCAACCATTCCGGCTCATTCTTCTTGGAGGAAATTGTGCGGATGACGCCTTCGTTCAGACCTTTCGCAACCGTGTCTGCTTCAATGTCGGTATGAAAGCCATGCTTGTATGGCTGGTTGACCAGGTTCTGAATTACCGCGCTCATACCGTTTCCTCAGATACGTTAGGCGAGTTGGAATCGACCGTAAAGCTTTCGCCGCAACCGCAGGTCGCGATCGCTTTCGGGTTATCAACCTTGAAAATTTCATTCAGCCCATTGCGTTCGAAATCGAGCGTGGAACCACCCAGGAAAGCGAGGTCGATACGGCGCACGACCACCTTGACGTCTCTGGATTCGAAAACCTCATCGTCCGGTCCGACCGCAGTCGCGTAGCCGAAGGTATAGGTAAGCCCTGAACAGCCAACCGTTTTGACGCCCAGACGCAATCCCAGGCCACCTTGCGCAGCAAGCGCCCGGCGTATGTGTCGCGCTGCATTCTCTGTTACATGAATCGTCATACGTTCACTCCTAAACGGCGACAGCAGTCAGCCGGCGCAACCGGTTGACCACTTCCGCGACAACTATCAGAAATTCTTCAGTTTGCTGCAATGTGTTACTGGCGCCAAAACTCAAACGAACTGCGCCACGCGCAATGTCGGGTTCTACGCCCATAGCCAGCAAGGTCGCACTGGGTTCGGCACTCGTGCTCGAGCATGCCGAACCGCTCGCCGTCGCAAATCCGCACTTGTTCAGTTCGATGACCAAGAGGTCACCGTCAATATCCTTGAACGCAAAATAAGTCGTGTTCGGAATACGTGGCGCGTGCGACCCAAAGATGGTTGCACCCTGCTCAGCCAGCCCTCGATCAATTAGCTCACGCAATCGCCGGGTGTGTTCGCCGAGTTCCGCCATTCGCGACGCTGCGAGTTCGCAGGCTGCGCCGAAGCCGACAATGGCGGGCACGTTTTCGGTACCCGATCTGAGGCCACCTTCGTGACCTCCACCATCTATGAGCGCCTTGACCGGCAGCCGCTTGTCGACAATCAACGCGCCAGCGCCTTTGGGTCCGTACATCTTATGCGCCGAAAGCGTCATTGCATGCACACCAAGCGACTCAAAATCGACAGGCAGTTTCCCGACACATTGCACAGCATCTGTGTGCATCCACGCCCGCGCTGCGCGTGCGCGTTCGGCCACTTGCGCGACCGGCTGCAACACGCCAGTCTCGTTGTTGGCAAGCATCACTGAAACCATGCCGGTCGGCACGCGCAATGCGTCGTCAACGTCATCAAGATTAACCGTTCCGTCTGTATCGGCTTTCAGTTTGCGCACCTTCCAGCCGGTTCGCGCAAGACTGGTCGCCGGTTTCAACACACACGGGTGTTCGATCGCGGAGATGGCAATTTGTGTCGGCTTCAGATACGCCGCCATACCCTTGACGAACATGTTGTTTGCTTCGGTTCCGCCAGATACGAATACGACTTGTGCGGCCTGCACACCAACCAGCGCAGCCACCTGTTCCCGCGCCACATCCAACGCCTGGCGCGCGCGGGTGCCTGAATCGTGTCTGCTTGAGGCATTGCCATACTCGTCGCGCAGATACGGCATCATTGCCTGCAGCACATGATCGTCGATCGGCGTTGTTGCGTTATGGTCGAAATAAGCGCTCATCTGAAAATCTCAGCCAGAAACACAGTAAGAACAACCTGGCCATTTACACTGTCGCACGCGCTGCCCTCCGCTCCACCATTCGCCTGTCAACCAACTCCACCACTGAATACTCCGCTGGGTCGTCTGTTGGCTTATGGACCAGATCAGACAACATTACCGATCCGAGATATTCGAAGATGTGGCGGTTCAGGTTCATCCACAAGTCGTGTGTGATGCATTTCTGCTCGTCGCGACAATTTTCCTTGCCACCACACTGCGTAGCGTCGATCGGCTCGTCTACTGCCCGGATAATTTCACCAACAGAGATTTCGGAAGCCGGCTTGGTCAGCAAATAGCCGCCTCCCGGACCGCGCACGCTGGAAACAAGCGAGTTGCGCCTGAGTTTGCCAAACAGTTGCTCAAGATAGGAAAGCGATATCGCCTGACGTTCGCTGATGCCACCAAGCGTCACCGGACCATCACTGCCACTCATCGCCAAATCAACCATTGCCGTAACGGCAAATCGCCCTTTCGTTGTCAATCGCATAGCACACCTCGCACAACCAGTTGATTTAACTAACTAAGAATTGGAAATTAATACCACACCAATACAGTCAAGTATACTAGTTCCCGACAAATTCAGTCAACAATCTTGTTCAGGTATTCCGGGTCGAACTTGTCTGCCATTGCTCTCTCATCTTCGATTTTCACACCAAGTTTCTCCAATTCCTCAAGGATATAGGCGATGCAACCATCAGTATGGGCAGTATGGTCTACGATTCCGTGAATTGCCTTTACGACCGGATCATTCATGTCGGCACTGATCGCGTAAGCGGAAAAACCCATTCGCTCCGCTGCCTGCTCGCGCACAACCTTTGATTCTTCGTCGAGAATCCGCGCCGGGATGCCAACAGCGGTCGACCCGTCCGGCACATCTTTTACGACCACCGCGTTCGAACCGACTCTGGCACCGTCGCCCAACGAGATCGGCCCAAGCACCTTGGCTCCCGCGCCTATAACCACGCCTGTGCCAAGGGTCGGATGCCGCTTGCCCTTGTTCCAGGACGTGCCGCCCAGCGTAACCCCATGATAAAGCGTGCATTCATCGCCTATCACTGAAGTCTCACCGATGACCACACCCATTCCGTGGTCGATAAAGAAACGCCGACCTATTGTTGCTCCCGGATGGATCTCGATGCCGGTGAACCAGCGACTGAAATGCGCAATCCAGCGGGCCAGCCATTTAAGTCCCAGTTGCCACAAGCAATGTGACAGGCGATGAAACAACATTGCATGAAACCCGGGATAACAGGTCACCACCTCCCAGGTCGAGCGTGCGGCAGGATCCCTGTCGAACACCACGCGAATGTCTTCCCGGATCCGCTCAAGCATGTCGATTCTCCCGGTGCTTCCTTTGGAAAGTCGGCAATTCTACTGAGCTTTGTCCTGCATTGCGCTGAGAATTCCGCGCAGAATGTTGACTTCCTCTTTCTCCAGACGGCTGCGAGCGAACAAGCGGCGCATGCGTTGCATCAACCGCCCGGGTTGCGCCGGACTGAGAAACCCGGTGGAATACAAGGTACGCTCAAGATGTTCGTAAAAATGTTCCACCTCTTCGTGGGTCGCGAGATTTGCTGGTCCAACAGCAGGTTCGCTTTCGGAAATTTCTGACCCGATACGAAGTTCGTAAGCGAACACCTGCACCGCCTGCGCAACATTCAGGGACGCATACGTGGTATTCGCAGGAATGGTCGCGATCAGGCCGCACTTGTTGACTTCGGCAATGGTCAAACCTGTACGCTCGGTCCCAAATACCAGTGCAACATCACCTCTGCGCGCCTCGGAAACCAGTCTGAGACTCGCTGCTCGACAGTCAACGACTTCGTGACTGAGGTCGCGATTGCGTGCGGTTGCCGCAACTGCCAGAACAGTTCCTGACAAGGCTTCGTCGAGCGTCTCACACACTACGGCCGCGCTCAGTATATCGAGGGCGCCTGCAGCCAATGCTCGCGAATCCACGTGCGGAAAGTGTTTTGGTTTCACGAGGTACAAATGCGACAGCCCCATCGTTTTCATGGCACGCGCCGCCGCGCCGATATTGCCCGGATGGCTGGTATGCGACAAAACGACGCGTACCCGCTCCAACACAGCAACATCGCTCACACCAGTAGGTCCACGTCAGAATTGGCCTGCATAATTCACGAAGGATTCACTTCTCAGGGGAAATGTGTCTAAACAGGTTGGACGATCGGCCGCAGGGCAAGTGCTAAATAGCCCTCTTATCAAGTTGATTCGTCTAGAAATTACGTGGGATGCGCTACCACCTTCGTGAAACATGCAGGTTAGCCCTCACCCTGGCAGTCGGTCCAGCCGACATTCATATAAAATCGCGGCTTCGTTCTTTGACAGCCCCACGCCATATGCACCCGATGTTGAATTTCGCGGTAAAGGCCGCTCGCCGCGCCGGCGCGATAATCAACCGCGCTTCTGACAATCTTGACGCGCTTACAGTGCGTCACAAGAGTCTCAATGACCTGGTATCCGAAGTCGATCGCGCCGCCGAGGATGCGATCATTGATTCACTCAAGAGTGTCTACCCGGACCATGCGATCTTAGCAGAGGAAAGCGGCGCTTCAGGAAATTCAGAGTATGTCTGGATTATCGACCCGCTCGACGGCACCACTAATTTTTTGCACGGTTTTCCTGTCTATGCGGTATCGATCGCGCTGGCGCACAACGGGCGAATACAACACGGCGTCGTTTACGATCCAGTCCACAACGATTTGTACACGGCATCCAGAGGGAGCGGCGCATTTCTTAACGACCGGCGGCTACGCGTATCGAAACGCGACAAACTGATCGATTGTCTGATTGGCACCGGTTTTCCGTTCCGCGCCTCTGCCGAGATCGACGCATATACGGCGATGTTCAAAGACCTCACGACGAAGACTGCGGGCATTCGCCGCCCCGGTGCGGCAGCTCTCGATCTGGCAAGCGTTGCGGCGGGCCGACTTGACGGATTTTGGGAAATTGGTCTGTCACCCTGGGATATGGCGGCTGGCACTCTATTGATCTCCGAGGCGGGCGGACTGGTCGGTGATCTTGAAGGCGAGTCGAATTACATGGATTCAGGCTGCATCATGGCAGGCAATCCAAAAATATTCGCCCAGTTACTCCAAGCGATTCAACCGCACCTGACCGCCAAAATGCGAAACGTAATACGCCCGGTGGTAGATAAAACCCCGTAGACGAAGAGCCTCTTGTTCGCGATGAACAGTCCAACCGACAAGCATGCTCAAGGCTCGGCCAGGTCCGGTGCGGCTTCGGGGCACACCCCGATGATGCAGCAGTACCTGCGCATCAAGGCCGAACACACTGACAAATTGCTGCTTTACCGAATGGGCGACTTCTACGAACTGTTTCATGACGATGCGGTTCGTGCAGCAAAGCTTCTGGACATTACCTTGACGTCGCGCGGTTCATCCGCAGGCACGCCTATTCGCATGGCAGGCGTGCCGCATCACGCGGCTGAGCAATATCTGGCAAAGCTGGTGCGCCTGGGTGAATCGGTCGCGATTTGCGAACAGATCGGTGACCCGGCAACAAGCAAAGGGCCGGTCGATCGCAAAGTAATCCGCATCGTTACGCCCGGCACGCTCACCGACGCAGCCTTGCTCGATGACAAGCGCGAAAACATCCTGGCATCGGTATGCGTATACAAGAGCACACTTGGTCTCGCGTGGCTGTCGCTTGCCAGCGGAAACTTTGGCGTCAAGGAAACCGGGAAAGCTGCATTGGCGACCGAACTTCTCAGACTGCAGCCGGCAGAGTTGCTGGTTGCCGACGGCGCCGTTTTCGAGTTGCCCGACAGTCTGCAAGTTCAGGTAAAACGCCTCCCGGATTGGCATTTTGATCTGGACGCGGCAACCCGGTCATTGACAAAGCAGTTCCAGACGCGCGACCTCGATGGCTTCGGTTGCCAGCATCTGGGGCCGGCAATCTCGGCTGCCGGTGCCCTGCTCGCTTATGCGCAGTCCACCCAGGGCGGTACGGCAATTTCTCACGTGCGTGGCTTGCAGGTCGAATCCGACGACGAATTCCTTCAGTTGGACGCTGCCACTCGCCGCAATCTGGAGATCAGCGAAACACTGCGCGGCGAAACATCTCCGACATTACTTTCCGTGTTCGACACTTGTGCAAGCAACATGGGCAGCCGTTGGTTGCGGCATGCATTACACCACCCGATACGGGACAAGCAGCGACTGTCAGGGCGACTGGAAGCGGTCGACTGGCTCGGCACAGGGAACCCTGAACCCCCAATCGATCGGTTACATAAAATCCTGTCGCAGTTTGCCGATGTCGAGCGCATCAGCACGCGTATCGCGTTGCGCAGTGCCCGCCCGCGTGACCTTTCGGGATTGCGCAGCACGCTCGACATGCTTACTGATATCGACGCAGCGCTCAGCGGCGCGGTTGCTCCGGTCGTTCAGCAACTTTCAGCAAAGCTCGCACCTTGCCCCGAGGTAAGCGACGTGCTGGAAGCGGCCGTACTTCCCGAGCCGGCCAATGTTTTAAATGACGGCGGTGTCATCAACGACGGTTACGATGCCGAACTGGATGACTTGCGCGCGATCCGCAAGGACAGCGGCGATTTTCTGTTGGCGCTGGAATCGAGAGAACGCGAACGAACCGGGATACCGACACTGAAAGTCGAATACAACCGCGTGCATGGGTTCTATATCGAAGTGAGCCGCACGCAGTCGACCAAAGTGCCGGATGACTATCGACGGCGCCAGACACTGAAGAATGCGGAACGCTACATCACGCCCGAACTCAAGGAATTCGAAGACAAGGCATTATCCGCGAAGGACCGCGCACTCAGGCGCGAAAAGCTGCTTTACGATCTACTGCTGGAAAAACTCGACGCGCACCTGCCGCGCCTGCAGTCCATTGCAGCCGCCTCAGCGGAGCTTGACGGGCTGATTGCATTTGCGAGAGTCGCCACGGATGGCGGTTACGTCCGGCCTTCATTTACTGACGAAGAGATTATCGAAATCGAATCGGGCCGGCACGCTGTCGTCGAGCGGCAGACCGACGAGTTCATCGGAAACGATGCCTTACTCGGCCCGAAGCGCAGATTGCTAGTGGTTACCGGACCCAACATGGGCGGAAAATCGACTTACATGCGGCAGGTCGCGCTGATCGTACTGCTCGCCCACGTCGGTAGTTTTGTTCCGGCTAAGCGTGCGCTCATCGGTCCCGTGGACCGGTTATTTACGCGTATCGGGGCATCTGACAACCTTGCAGGCGGTCAATCCACGTTCATGGTAGAAATGTCCGAAGCCGCCAACATCCTCCACAATGCCGGGCGACAAAGTCTGGTAATCATGGACGAGATCGGACGCGGAACGTCGACTTTTGATGGCCTGGCTCTGGCGATCGCAATTGCCCGCCACCTGATCGAACAAAATCAAAGTTACACACTGTTTGCCACACATTACTTCGAGCTGACGCGACTGGAGGACGAGTATCCCGACGTGGCCAACGTGCACGTATCAGCAGTTGAACACAAGGACCGCATTGTCTTCCTGCACACCGTCGAGCAAGGACCGGCATCCAGGAGTTATGGCATCCAGGTGGCTCGGCTGGCAGGTGTGCCGCAGCCGGTGATCGTCAACGCAAAGAAACAACTCTCCAGACTCGAACAAGATGCGGCCGCACGCAGCCCCCAAGGCGACCTGTTCAGCGCAGCGAAATCCGCACCATCGAATAGACATCCAGCGTTGGATACCCTTGAATTGATAGAACCTGATTCATTGTCACCAAAAGACGCACTCGATGCGCTATACAAACTAAGAGCACAACTGAGCAATCAGCCCGACGAGTAATACCTGAAGTTCGTTACTATCGCAGCTTGGTTTGACTGCGAATCGGTGTCTCGATTTCCCAAACGTGCTTCACGATTCACCCATGCCCAATGCACGAACACAGGCGCACCGGATTCAGCGAACGCCAGACGTGCCCAGTTTTGCGATTTTCGCTCGCCGTTTTTGCGCAATTTTCTGGGAAAGCTGGTGCACCGCCATAGCGTAATTTTTACTGCGGTTGTATCGCGTAATCACATAGAAATTGTTCAACGAAATCCAGTACTGCGGGCCTTTCTTGCCTTCGAGCACAAAAAAACCGCCTTTTGTATCGTCCGCAGGATTGCTGTCCGTTTCTACGCCGCGGGCGCGAAATTGCTTTATGGTGAGTGACGGCTTCACACCCAGGCTTTCCAGCTTATCAGTATCGCTACTGGACAGCTTTGCCTTCAAGACCACTTGCTCACCATCGTTCCAGCCGAATCTGCTCAGATAGTTGGCAACACTGCCAACGGCGTCTGGCACGCTGCCCCACAAGTCGGTACGACCATCTTTGTCAAAGTCAATGGCGTAATCCCGATAGCTGGATGGAATGAATTGGGGTATACCCATCGCCCCAGCGAAAGAGCCTTTGATCGCGAGAGGATCAAAATCATTTTCCCGGGTCAGGAGCATAAAGTGCTCGAACTGCCCCTTAAAGAATGTCGAACGCCGCGGCACTTCGAATCCGAGCGTATACAACGCATCTGCGACCTGAAAACTTCCGGTGCGCTTTCCATAGGATGATTCGATGCCGATGATTGCCGTCATCACTTCCTCAGGAACGCCGTACTTGTCTCGGGCCCGCTCAAGCAGCTCGGCATGCTTGTTCCAGAACTTGACGCCACCGTCGATACGCGATGTCGTAACGTAAAGATTGTCGAAAAAATGCCAGGGCTTCGATGTGGCTGGCGTGTTGATCGCTTTGATGATCCGCTGGTTGGGTTTGAACTGCGCGAGCATGTCGCGCAACTCGTCGGCGTCAAACTGATGTTCGCGCTCCATCCGCAGCACCCACTCCTCCACGTCGGGCTTGAGCTCAGTGGAATATGCCTCTGGTGCGAACACAATTAATGTCCCCGTCAACATCAAGCCGGATATCAACACCGCCTGCCTCATCGGACTACGTACTGTGATCGCAAATCGCGCCCACGCCCGGAACCATTTTCCTGTCATCAATTCCCCTCTTCGAATCCAGTCTGTGTGTCGTCCGACCGCGTCAGCAGCCGAATTACGGTACACGCTTATCGATCAACACCTGCACATCTCTGGTGATCGGCCCCACCGGCAAACTAAACCCTTCAATATCACCGCTGGCTCTCATCGCATTTCCCGAACTGGAAACTCGCGCACCGACTACGAGTTCCCGGAAATCGGATATTTTCCTGTCAGGAATCATTGCCATACTATCGTCAAGTTGAAAGTCATAAGGCAGCTCTTCGACTTTTACCCGGGCAACCGCCAGCGGCATGCGAGGCCCATCCGCCGGCCGCACAAATATGAATACTGTATCCCCAGACCCGGCACTCTCAGTCATCTGAGGCGACAGACTGACTACGCCACGTATCGACCCGGGAGCTGCAGCATTATTTCCGGCACCGCCAGCATTCTCCACAGTACCGGGAGCATTCTTCGTGCCGCCGTCAAGCCTTGACTGCGCCTGGGAGATTCCAGCCCTGAGCGCGTTGGAGAGTTCTTCGTCATCCGCACTAATCTGCAACAGGCGTTGCCAGAATGCAATCGCCTCCTGATAGTCGCCGCGCCCGAACGCTGCGCCACCACTCAGTGCAAGTGCTTTCGGATGAGATGGATCAAGAACGAGCGCACGTGCGAGAAGCTGGCTAGGTTTCCCGTCGAGATTTCCTTGCGCCGCCAGACCCAGAGCCTCAGCGTAGTTCGCAAGAATACTCGCATTGTCTGGTTCAAGAGCTGCAGCTTGCCCCCATGCCTGCGCCGAATTCGGAAACTGCTGCAATGCCATGTATGACCGGCCCAGCATTGCCCAGCCTTCAACATCGTTCGGATCATCTTTCAGGCGCTGTGCCAATTGCCGGGTCATCATCTCCACGCGCTCGGGCGTAAGCCCGGCTGCCTCTTCCTGCATGTACGCCTCGACATCGAGTCCATCAACGTTACCAACGTACAGATACAGCAGGACCGCAAACACGGGCAGGCAAATCCCGATGAGAACAGGCGTTCCCCATCTACGAATACCTGGCGCACGGGACGCCCCGGCAGTCTTTTGCGATTCGTCGAGTACGCGACGCTCAAGGTCAGCACACGCACTTTCATATTGATCGGCAGAAAGAATCCCGCTACGCAAGTCTGCGTCGAGCTCCGCCTGTTGATTACGCAACACCTGGAGGTTTGAGTCGCCGCGATCCACTATCACGCCAGAATCACCTTTACGCAGCAACGGCAAGAGCAATGAAGCAACTGCGATTAACACTAGCAGCGCCGCACCTGCACCAAAAGCCACCATTATTGAGCCTCGTCCTGATTTCCCGACAGCAAGGTGCGCGCGCGCGCACGCTGCTCAGACGTCAAGGGTTGTTCGCTCACAGCCTGTCTGCGCTGCTTCAAGTTGCGCGCGAGCATTACAGCACCCAGAACCAGTAGCAAGAACGGACCAACCCAAAGAACCAAAGTGGTCATTTTGAATGGCGGGTCGTACAGAATGAAATCGCCGTAACTGGCAACCATGTAATCCCGAATTTGTGCGTCAGACTTTCCGGCCTGCATCATTTCGCGCACCTGATTGCGCAAATCAGTCGCGAGCTCGGCATTTGAGTCCGACAGCGATTGATTCTGGCACACCAGGCATCGCAGCTCTTCACTGAGCCGCATGACGCGTTTCTCCAGGACCGGGTCGGCCGCTACCGATGGCGCCTCTTCCGCTAACGCACAGAACGCCTGCAGGACATACAGACTGGCCAGAAAAATCACCGGCAATTTCCACCCCGACATAACTCGTGTCACGCTTGCAACCTCTTTACCAGGGGGACAATTTTCTCTTCAAGCACCTGGGGCGTCAGCGGCCCGATGTGTTTGAAACGAATAACACCGCGTTTGTCGATGACGAACGTTTCCGGCACGCCATACACGCCATATTCAATCCCCGTCCGTCCTTCTACATCAACCATGATGCCGGTATATGGATCACCGTGCCTGCGCAACCATTTCAGCGCAACCGCGCGCTGATCTTTGTAGTTCAAGCCATATACAGGAACGACATTGCGCTTCGCCAAATCAACCAGCAAGGGGTGTTCTTCGAGGCAGGGTGTACACCAGGATGCAAATACATTCAACAACCACACCTGGCCACGCAAGTCATCCGTTCGAAGAACAGCGCCCTGTTCTCGTAATTTTGGCAATGAAAACTCTGGCGCCGGTTTATCGATCAGTGGCGACGGCACTTCGCGTGGATTAAGTGAAAGTCCAGCCCACAGAAAACCGACTATGACGACAAACACCAGCAGCGGAATCAGATGACGAGCCATTTAAAGTCAGATCACTCTGCAAAAATCAATGGCACTACACGCAATGCTGTTCGTCATGCGGGTGCAACGTCCTTGACCGCTTCCGGCTTTTGGTTTCTGGCTTTTGCCAGGCGATAGCGGCGATCGCTTACCGCGACAATGCCTCCCATCGCCATCAGAAACGCCCCGCCCCAGATCCAGTCAATGAATGGCTTGTGATATACACGCACGACCCAATCGCCACCATCTAGGGGTTCACCCAGAGACACGTACAAGTCGCGTGTAAATCCGGTGTCGATCGCCGCTTCCGTCATCGGCATCTGCTGCACGTTGTAGAGACGCTTTTCCGGATACATCATGTTAACGACCCGGCCATTTTTCATAACCGTCACGACGCCCCGTATGCCACTATAGTTCGGTCCGACCATGTCTTCGAGTCGTTCCAGCCGAAGATCGTAGCCGCCGATGGCAACCGTACTCCCCGGTTTCATGCGCACGTCTTTTTCCGTCTCGTAACCGTTGACCAGTGTCACCCCGATGATGAATACCGCAACACCAAAGTGGGCCAGCAACATCCCGTAATAACCGCGCGGCAGTCTTTTTAGATACTTGACGCGTCGCCCGCCTCCGACCAATGCCAGTTGCGTCGTGCGCTCCCAAAGATTAACCAGCCCGGATGCAATGATCCAGATCGCAAGCAACAGACCAAACGAGATCATCGGTGACCACCTGCCCATCGTAAAAGGAAGCAACAACGCACACAGCAGCGCAACCCCAAATGCCCACTTTAGGCGTTTCCCCAGATCCGGTATGCCAGCCTTCTTCCAGCGAGCGATTGGCCCAATACCCATCAGGAACAACGCCGGCGCCATCAATGGCACGAACACGGCATTAAAGTAAGGCGGTCCAACCGAAATCTTTCCGAGCCCGAGCGCGTCCAGAAACAACGGATATAAAGTCCCAAGCAACACTGAGGCGGCGGCGACCAGCAGCAACACATTGTTTGCCAGCAAAGCGGATTCGCGCGAGACCAATTCAAATCGGCCACCCAGTCCTACTCGTGGGGCACGCCATGCATACAACGCAAGTGATCCGCCGACCACAAAAATCAGGAAAATCAGGATAAACACGCCGCGCTCCGGATCGGTCGCAAATGCGTGCACCGACGTAAGCACTCCGGAGCGGACCAGGAACGTACCCAGCAACGACAACGAAAAGGTGATGATCGCGAGCAACACTGTCCAGGCTTTGAATCCGCCACGCTTCTCGGTTACTGCAAGCGAGTGCATCAAGGCAGTTCCAGTTAGCCACGGCATAAACGACGCGTTCTCGACCGGGTCCCAGAACCACCAGCCACCCCAACCCAGTTCGTAGTACGCCCACCAACTGCCAAGTGCGATGCCAACGGTCAGAAATGACCAGGCGACGGTCGTCCACGGACGCGACCATCGCGCCCAGGTTGAATCCAGGCGACCACTCAGCAAAGCAGCAATGGCAAATGCGAATACAACGGAAAATCCTACGTAGCCCATGTAGAGCATCGGCGGGTGAATCACCATGCCCGGATCCTGCAGGAGTGGATTCAGATCACGGCCATCAGCCGCCGGCGGTAGCAGTCGCTCGAACGGATTCGAGGTAAGCAGCAGAAACAACATGAATCCAATTGAGATCAATGCCATCACACCCAGAATGCGTGCAACCATATCGGCTGGCAGATGCTTGCTGAATGTCGCCACCGCGAACATCCACCCGGTAAGCATCAGTATCCAGAGCAGCAATGACCCCTCATGGCTTCCCCAGGTCGCAGCCATTCGATAGAACCAGGGCAAGGTTGAATTGGAATTTGTTGCTACATTGAGTACAGAAAAGTCATTGCTCAGAAACGAATAAGCCAGGCATGCGAACGCCACAACTACCAACAAAAAAAGCGCATGGGCTGCAGGGCGAGCAACGCTCATCCAAACCGCATTGCCACGCGCGGCGCCCACCAGTGAACAGAAAGCCTGAACGCAGGCAATCAGAAGCGCCAGAACGATTGCAAAATTCCCTAGCTCAGGGATCACGTGTTAGTCCCTCCCTGCATCACAACATGCACGCCCAGTTGACCCCGCGGCAATACCTTCAATGCGCGATCCTGAATGCAGGTTCTTGCATATGAGCTCGTATGCACGAGCCGGTTGCATGCGGCAAGGCAACTCGCGGACAGATCGAGTGGGACAAGTCCGTTCGACAAGCGCAGCGGTGCAATGCACCTATTCATATCTGGTGCCATACACCCATTCATATCTGGCGCCACCCACGGATCTGTGTTTGTTGCCCTGACTCCGAAGCTCATGGATTAATTGCATTCCGGTTCATTGCTTTCCGGCCGCAGCGTCGTACGACTTGCGCATTTCTCTCGTTGCGCGTTCGACCGCTTCGGCTGCCTCGGGCGGCATGTAGTTTTCATCGTGCTTGGCCAGCACTTGCTCTGCGTGAAATACGCCGTCAGCTCCAAGTTTCCCCTGCGCCACCACGCCTTTGCCCTCACGGAAAAGATCGGGAAGAATACCGCTATACGCCACTGGTATCGATTGTGCCGTATCGGTCACCACGAAGTTCACGGTTACGCCGTCCGGGCCTCTTTGGACGCTATCGGCCAATACCATGCCACCGACCCGGAAATTACGGCCTACGGGCGCTTCATCGGCGGCAATCTGGCTTGGCGTGAAAAAGAACACCAGATTGCTCTGAAAAGCGTTCAGCACCAACGCCACCGCAATCCCCAGGGCGGCGATGCCGGCCGCGATCATCGCGAAACGCTTATGACGTGATTTCATTCACTTGTCCCAAATGTTCACCAAAACCATGTGTCTACCAAAATCGCTGCTTCTGCCAAAATACTGCTTCTAGCAAAACCCTGTTTCTACCAAGATCCTGTGATTACCAAATTTCCGGGATTACCGCCGGGCGCGACCTGTCGCTCTAGGACTCGCTGCCGCGATCGAAGTTCGCGCGCGACTTCTGACCAGATACACTTCCACGCCGAGCGCGACTGCCGTCACGACATAAGAGCCCCACACGTATAAACCGTATCCGCCCATGGCAAGAAACTCTGAGACGCTACCCCATTGCATTGCTAAATCCACCTTCTCATAGTGTGTTCGCCCGAAAACTGGTCAAGGCAGTTCCTGCACCCACGCCGATGCACGCTCGCGCTCCATGATGATGGCACGCACGCGCATTAGCGAAACGGCGATCGTATACATCCAGAACGCCAGCGCCATCAGTAACATTCCCAACAACATACTCTCCGCCATACTGGGCGCCCGTGTAAGGCTGACGGAAGCGCCCTGGTGCAGGGTATTCCACCACTTCACCGAATAGTAAATGATTGGCACATTGACCACTCCGACCAATGCAAGAACTGCCGACGCCTTGTCGGCGCGCCGAACATCGTCAATTGCTGCGGCGAGCGACATATAACCGATATATAGAAATAGCAGAATCAGTTCCGATGTCAGACGCGCATCCCAAACCCACCACGTACCCCAAGTCGGTTTTCCCCAAAGAGCACCAGTCCACAGCGCCAGAAAAGTCATCAGGGCGCCGGTCGGTGCCAGCGCACGCGCCATCATTGAGGAAAGCCGCGTATTGAAAATCAGTCCGATTCCAGCCCAGAAGGCCATGACCAGATAGGTGAACATGGACATCCACGCGGCCGGCACATGAATGAATATGATGCGGTACGACTCACCTTGCTGAAAGTCAGTCGGGGCGACGAAGAATCCTACGTACAGCCCACCAATTCCAAAAATGAACGCAAGCACAGCGAACACGGGGATCATTTTCCCTGCAAGTGGGTAGAACGTCTGCGGCGACGAATATTTCCAGAAATTCAAACCAATCGTCCTCTGCTAGTCACAATCATGCTTTGTTCGCATCTATGTTGCTCATTGCCAGTCCAGTACTGCCTATTCCAGGCCGATCCGAACCGCCGCGGCAATCGCCCATGGCGCCAGCGCGACAGCCGCGAACAACATAGCGCCGAGCAACGATAAATGTCCCCCGGCCTGCATGCCCTCCGCCGCCGCACTTACCGCTCCAGCGCCGAATATTAGAACCGGCACATAAAGCGGTAGCACCAGAAGCGCAGTCAAAGCGCCCGCACCGCGAACGCCAAGCGTTAACGCGGCACCAATTGCGCCGAGCAACGACAACACAGGCGTGCCGATCGCAACAGAGCACGTCAGTACCCACAGCGCTTCGCCCGGCAGACCAAACTGCAATCCCAGTAACGGAGAAAGCAAGACCAGCGGCAATCCCGTCGCAACCCAGTGTGCCGCGACTTTTGCGAGCACCAGCATAGCCAGCGATTCGCCCGACAATACCAGTTGTTCAAGCGTGCCGTCCTCGAAATCGCCGGCGAACAACCGCCCTAACGCAAGCAAGGATGCCAACAAGGCGGCAACCCAGACAACGCCTGGCCCGATAGACCGAAGAATCGCAGGTTCTGCACCAACTCCCAGCGGAAACAAGCTGACTACTATTGCAAAAAAGAATACCGTCGTCAGGACATCCGCTCGCCGGCGCGTCGCCAGCAGCATGTCGCGCGCGGTAACAGCCGATGCCGCTTGCCAAACGCCACCACTCATTGCAATTCCAGTGTCTGAACCGCAGCATCGATTTCAATGTCCTGATGCGTGGTATAGACGACTACCCCACCGGAATTGAGATGCTGCACGATTCGTCCGGAAAGACGATAGATGGCCTCTTCATCAAGTGCACTAAACGGCTCGTCAAGGATCCACAATGGGCGCACGCGGCAAAACATCAGTCTGGTCAGCGCCACCCGGCGCTTCTGCCCTGCTGACAACCACTGCACGGGAATATCCGCCGTTGCATCGAGCCCTTCGGTTGCCAACGCCGTCGCTGCCTGAATGTCACTGACTTCAATGCCCTGAATTGCCAATCCGAGTCGCAGATTCTCGAGAGCTGAAAGATGGCCTTTGAGTGCATTGCTATGCCCCACGTAAAGCAGTTGCTTTGCATAGTCGTCACCGAACTTGTCAAGCGTCTGTCCGTTCCACGAAACACGCCCCTCGTCCAGGGGAGACAAACCCGACAGGATCCGCAGCAGGCTGGTCTTGCCTGCACCGTTCGATCCGCGAATCCGCAGTGCGCTACCCGTGACTACCCGAAAGGATAATTGACGAAACAGGTCCCGGCTGCCGCGGACACACGCAATATCGAAGGCTTCGAGCATGGGGAATAGGGATTTCAGCAGCGGCGGATTATACCCGAGCCAGTTCAACGGGAAGGGCCACGACCTTCCCCGCCCAAGCCGCTGGCATGACGGAAAACAACCTGGCCCTTCTACATCCGTTCTTCCCTCTTGCAGAAGCGTCGCGAAGCAGCACTTCCGCAACGCCCATTTGCCCAGGAGCCTGTCGGACTTAGGATGATTCGGCTACAACGTTGGGAGAGCGGTCCATATTTCACCGCTTTCTCCTTACATATTCTCGATATGCGTGTCGAAAGCGTCAAAATCTGTACTCGCCCTGCCAGGGTTTAAATGGAAGCGATGTTTCGCTATCGAACACCTGAGTCCGACAAGCTCCTAGAGCGGCTTGAAGCTGAACTTCTGCCCGCCAATGGCAGCTTCATACATCAATCCACCTTTGGCATGCGTGAATACGGCCATGCCCTTGTAGTAGCTGGCATCCTGCGCTCCGGCGGTGCCGCCCCCTGTTGCACCACCACCGGCGCCAGTCGTGCCTGCTTGCGCTGTAGCACCTGCGGTAATGGCGACTGCACTTGCCTGCGCGCCGAACTCGAAATTGCCGCTTGTGAAATCGTCGTAGGCGCGCTTGTCCTTGAAGAAGATGATCTGGCTATACGCCTGCCCACCGAATTGCAGGCCTATCGTCACTTGCGTCATTTTCGTAGACCCGGACACTTTTCCGCCACGGTATGTCTGTCCCTTGCCATGCGCCCCGCCGATCCCGATACCGCCCTTGCCGATAGTCGGAAAAACAGCATAGCCGTAGGCGTTCTTGAAGAATGGTTGCACTGCCGGCGACTGTTTGAAAATATTAGTGGTCTTGCTGTAGTCATCTGCAGCGTGCAGTGACGATGACACGAGTACCGAAAACACAAGTGTTGCGAAGATTCGAAGTAAGGTCATTTAGATATATCGTCCAGAATTGTGAAATCCCCGTCGATGAACGACGGGCCTGATAGCGCCCATGCAGTCGGCCAGTCAAGCTGCACCGTTCCGGTTAAGCTTCGCCTTTGCGGGGCAGCCGCATTGTACTAGTGTAATGCCTGGTTGTTCACGGCACTTGTTTTGTCGTGTCGAACGCGTGTTTGAACGTGCGGGATATCAATCCATCACTGTCCTCGACATAACCCGGCAAACGCTGTCACTGGCCAAGACACGTGTGGCCAACAATGCGGACGCGGTTTCATGGATAGCGGGGGACGTAACCGCGACGGATCTACCGGTAGCACGTTTCGAGTTGCGGCACGATCGGGCAGTGTTTCATTTTCTTACCGAGCTCGAGCAGGAGCGCAGATACCAGGATCAACTTTTGAAAGCGCTGAAGCCCGAATGTCATCTCACTATTGGTACGTTCGCACCGGAAATGGCTTCAAAGTGTAGTGGTTTGCCGGCACATATCAGAATATCTGTCCCACCCGACGCGGTGCGCGACAATCGCATAGCAGCATTTCCGTTCATTTGGCCGAACAATGCTTTTCCTGTTGCAAGCTGTTCACAGATTCCCGGGGCAGACATGCGATCAGTCAGCACAATCGAAAATCCATGCCTTTCGTTTGACCAGGGAAATGACCCATTTTTGCACTCCCGCCCGACTGCACCACGGTCGATTAGTGCGGCAACACGATTGCCGAAGACGTATCCAATCAGGCGGGCCCGGCATTGAGCGCGCTATCCTGGTCTGGTGCAATAAGAAATTTTCTGCATGTGAATCTTATGCAGGCGCGCCTGCCGTGGCGCCTGAATGAATGGCACTGTGGATAACTAGCCTGCGTACCTGCCTACCGATTGTCACCGTGACAAAGGCCCCCTCCATGCAGATAAGACGATAGTCGCGCAGTGAGCTCGGTTCATATGCACTACTCTCGAATCCTGAACCCTGATTATCTGGCGTAGTGACTGGCACAACTTGATGATGCAAGTAAGCGTCTCCTTGTTAAAATTGGACTTCGTTCTAGCATAGGCAACGTGTGTCAGCGTTCACGGTGCCTGTTTTGCTTGACAACCCGCGTGAGCGCCACGTCGGATACTTAACATGGGCGTTTCACAGACATTGAGCTGTTCCCAGCGCGAGGCAGGCATTTCTTCTTTCTAAAATTGATTGGGCCACATGGAACGGCACGGAGCATGTCGGCCCAAAGTCAGTTCAATTCCGTGCCAATTTTCGCTTATGCTGTAGGGTGAAAACGACGGTCGTCAATCGGAAGTCATAGATGTATCTGACTGAGAACGGCCGGAGGGTATCTGGTTATGAATATTACAGTTGAGACCAAATTGCTGAAGGTCCTGGCGGCAGCCACGCTGATTTTGACCGCTGCACCTGCCTATTCGCAGGACGAAGTTGCAAGAATTACCACGGCGTGCAACGCATCCATGCGGCAAATGGTTTTCTGGTGCATTGCGGCTGGCAATGCCGAGGGCACCATTACGACCAGAGTTGAACAGGAAAGCAAATGTGAAAAGGCAAAACAACTGGTCGATGGCCATTGCTACCCCGTTGAAGTGCCCGTTTTGGCGTGTAACTCTTCCCTGAAAGAAATGGAAATCTGGTGCGCAGGGAAAGCCAAGTTCAATGTAACGGCTGTCGTAGCGCATTGTGAACAAAGCCAGCGGAACATTCGATTGTTTTGCTACAGATAAGACTCCCCGAGTAATTGTAAGCAGGTCTGTAATATTGCCAACGCAGACGGACACTGACATTCCCCGTTTCAAACGGTTGTCTGCACAAGTTCCTGGCGCAGCTCTGAAACTCTGCTACCCCGTTTGGCAGGAGACGTACAGATTTTCTGCACTTGCTTCAGAGAAAAGCTTGCTGGTTCATGAAGCGCGGTGTTTAAATTTCCCACCCATAAGCAAAGCGATCTGCAAGCAAACAAATACCAAATGTCGGACACGCTATTACTACTAGGCTTTGAGCACAAAACCTTCGGTGAGTTACTGAGCCTGATCGACGGGCAGCGCCGCAACCTGGACAACGGCGAACCCGTCGACATTCAGCTGCTGCAAAGCGTAGCGGAGTATTTCCGCAGTTATCCGGACGACTGTCATCACCCGATAGAGGATCTCGTATTACGACGACTGCGTTTGAGAGATCCCGCAGCGGTGCCGGACCCCGATAAGCTCACTAGAGAACACCAGGAACTCGCGCATCTCACAAAGCTGATGGCGACAACTATTCAGGCCACCGCAAACAATTGTAATGCCCCCACTCCAGAGCTGGGAGAAATCATGGAGCAATTTGTTGAACGCTACCGAATACACATGAGCATGGAAGAAGAGCATTTCTTTCCGTCCGCACACCGGGCGTTGAACGAGGAAGATTGGGCAGAGATCGACTTCGGCGTATTCGATCGCGATGACCCTCTTTACGATAGCTCAACGGAAGCGCGATTTGAAAGACTGCGCAAGGAAATCGAGAAATCTGCTAAGGAGTTCAGCCAATGCACGATCGGGTTGAGGCAAGCAAAGCGGCTACAGCAACTGGTGAGTATCAGTGACTTCAATAAGTCAATGCACGCGCGCAATTGCCATCTGGAAAGCCATCCGCAAGGAGGATACGGACTAGTACTTGACGGGCACGATACGATAGAAATTCCGGAATGCGACGAGCAGCAAGCAGTGTGGTGCGCGTACTACTTTCTGCAGGGGCAGGCAACCCGAGGCACGCTCGGCTAGGCGGATCGGCCGCTAAACCCTCAAAAAGACGCCTCCGGAGGACGGCCATTGCAGCGCGCCCGCAACGTTCTCTGCTTATGAGTACGTAGGGCTCTGTAACAGGCCAACCAGTTTTCGGATTTGAACTGCAACGCTGCCCGACTCATGCACAACCTTCTGCGAATCCTCACCTTGTAGATCTGGTAGGCAATCACTGCTCCAGATCGATCGCAGATGACATTTGTATGCAGTGTCCCGCCGCCTGGCCTGCGCACACTCGCCCACGTCGACCGCCAAGCACAGTTCGCAATCGAGAATTCGGTCAAGCCGCGACACTCAATGTTCGAGCCGACCGCGATGCGCAACAAGAGTAGCTCGTGATACTCGAATAACATCAACTGCCGGAGCTTTGGTCGCTCTACGGACAACTCAAAATATCGTGATTCGGAATGCCTGTCAGAAAACAGGGCGCCAACAGGCCTGCGAATTGCCTTTCAAGGGCGTGCCACTTATCCCGAGAATCCGGTGATTGTCCGTTCTCCCGTTTGAGAAACGGTATCGAAAAGATACTCACAAAATGCCAGGAACAAAGAGCAAGATGATGTGCAAACACAGTGAAATTTGGAGTCTTACCATTATTTAACAATGTGTTACCTGGATCAGATTACCGAAAATTTCCGGATTGTGGCCGGTTCAGCTTATGGCAACCGCCCATCCCTCTCTTTGTTCGGGACCGTCCTGCAGGCGTCCAAAAAACGCGGCCGTTTTTTGTCAAACCAGTGGCCTCGTGCAACCACCCACTCCGACAACAAAACAGCCCCTTGGCGGGGCTGTTTCGCTGGCGGAGAGGGTGGGATTGTGGCCGGACCGCCTTATGGCGACCGGTCATCCCTCCCTTTGCTCGGGACCGCCCTGCGGGCGTCCAAAAAACGCGGCCGTTTTTTGTCAAACCAGTGGGCCCGTGCAGCCACCCACTCCGACAACAAAACAGCCCCTTGGCGGGGCTGTTTCGCTGGCGGAGAGGGTGGGATTCGAACCCACGTGCCGGGAAAACCCGACCATCTGATTTCGAGTCAGCGCCGTTATGACCACTTCGGTACCTCTCCGGAAGGGGTAGTATTTTACCAGCCCGATGCGGGTAGTCGTATCCGCAGGTTTTGTTGGGCAAACTCCTATGCCGACACCTAACACGGGCTGGGCCCGCCAAACTCGCTCATTCGCGACGATCACAGCCACTACGTTGCTCATCGTGTTGCCATCGTGCGATCCAGGCGATCTGGTCCGGCGCCCGGTGTTACCGACTGCGATGTCGGGCGAGCTTGTGGTCGTTTCAAGAAGCGCCCCAACCACCCGATTTGTCGGTGCGGACGGTGCCTACAGCGGTTTGGAGCAAGATATGCTCGAGTTATTCTCCAAAGAGAGCAATTTGCGCCTCACCGTAATAGAGCGATCACGCTTTTCAGACGTTATTCCGGCCGTAACTCAAGGTGTCGCACATCTTGCTGCCGCTGGCCTGAGCGTCACGGAGGAACGCGCACAAAAGGTAACTTTCGGCCCCAGCTATATGACGGCTCGCAAGACAGTTGCCTACAACACGAGCCAACGACGACCGCGCGGCCTCGAAGGACTGGTTGGGAAACGCGGGGGCGTACTGCGTGGGACGAGCAGCGCGGCCAGGTTGCGTGCCGAAGCGAAACAGCTACGGGGTCTAAAGTGGGACGAAATCCACGCTGCCGATGTCGATCAATTGTTGGACCGCCTTTCGGCAGGCAAACTGGATTATGTGGTGTCGGATTCTCACGTGATCGAACTGGCGCGCAACTTCTACCCGAATATCAGCATCGCATTCAGTTTCGGCGAACCTGAACCGATTGCCTGGGTGCTTCCAAAGGACGCCGAGCCGGAACTGGTCGATCAGATCAGCGTATTTTTTGACACCATTAAGCGTGACGGTACGTTGAGCATTCTGATCGACCGATACTTTGGACACGTCAAACGGCTCAACCGCATGGATATCGTCGCGTTTCTATCGCGGCGCGAAACCGTATTGCCGCGTTACGCACCCATGTTCAAGGAGGCTCAGGATCTGACCGGTATCGACTGGCGCTTGCTGGCAGCACTCGGCTTCCAGGAATCGCACTGGCGCCCTCTCGCAACCAGCCCGACCGGTGTCAGAGGTCTGATGATGCTGACGTCCGTCACGGCTGACGAAATGGGTGTCAAGAATCGACTCGATCCGCATGAGGCCATTCTTGCTGCCGGGCGCTATTTTCTTTCGATAAAGGAGCGATTGCCGCCCCGCATACGCGAGCCGGACCGCACCTGGCTGACACTAGCTTCTTACAACGTCGGATTGGGACACGTTTACGACGCTCGCATCCTCGCACGGCGACAAAAACTAAATCCCGACCTTTGGATCAATGTGCGCAAAGTCCTGCCACTGCTGGCGCGTTCCGAGTACCACTCAAAGCTCAAATATGGGTTTGCTCGCGGCGGAGAAGCCGTGGTTTTAACCGAGAACGTGCGCAACTACTACGATATATTGAAGCGGCACGAAGCGCCGCATACGTCGGTACTGGACACCCTTGCCTCAAGCCCCGCGTCGCTTGATGCGCCGTAATCGTTACGGAGATATGAGCCGGACGTAGCGGGATGGGCTCGACCACGTCCGTAACGCCATCATAATGCCCGTGGCCGGCGGAATAGAAACACTTCCGTCGGCTTCCTGGTAGTTTTAGCTACGACATAACGCGCTTCGCGCATGAGTCTGCGCTGAAACTACCCGGGCGCCGGGATACGGCTAACTCCACCCATGTATGGGTGGAGCGCCGACGGAATAGAAACACTCCCGTCGGCTTCCTGGTAGTTTTAGCTACGACATAACGCGCTTCGCGCATGAGTCTGCGCTGAAACTACCCGGGCGCCGGGATACGGCTAACTCCACCCATGTATGGGTGGAGCACCGACGGAATAGAAACACTTCCGTCGGCTTCCTGGTAGTTTTCCAGAATCGCGACGAGGGTGCGGCCGACTGCAAGTGCGGAACCGTTTAGTGTATGAACCAACTCGGGTTTGCCTTTCTGGTTGCGAAAACGCGCCTGCATTCTTCTCGCCTGGAACGATTCGAAGTTACTGCACGACGAAATCTCACGGTAGGCATTCTGCCCGGGAAGCCATACTTCGATGTCATAAGTCTTAGCAGCCGAAAAACCCATATCTCCCGCACAAAGAGTGACCACGCGGTACGGCAGCGACAAACGCTGCAATATGGTCTCGGCATGTGAAGTCAGTTGTTCGAGAATTTCGTACGAGTTCTGCGGATGCGCGATCTGCACCAGCTCGACTTTATCGAACTGGTGCTGTCGTATCATGCCGCGCGTGTCTTTGCCGTATGACCCCGCCTCGGATCTGAAGCATGGCGTGTGACAAACGAACTTCAGTGGCAATTTCTCACTCGCGATGATCTCGTTGCGCACGATATTGGTAACCGGCACCTCGGCGGTAGGTATCAAATAGTATTTGCTTCCGTCCGCATGGGGCACGGAGAACAAATCCTCTTCGAATTTAGGCAGCTGCCCGGTACCGCGCAAGGAATCGGCATTCACCAGATACGGTGAATACACCTCGGTGTAATCGTGCTCGCCGGTATGTACGTCGAGCATGAATTGCGCGATTGCGCGGTGCAACCGCGCGATACCTCCGGTAAGCAGCGCGAAACGCGAACCGGTAATTTTCACAGCACGTTCGAAATCCAGTAAGCCAAGCGCCTCACCGAGATCGACGTGATCTTTTGGCTCAAACGAAAACTTGCGAGGCTCGCTGACGCGCCGCTGCTCGACATTGTCCTCTTCCGAATTGCCTGCCGGAACCGATTCGTGCGGCAAATTTGGAATGGTTAGTAACAGCCCTTCCATGTCATTGCGCAGCGTGTCGAGCTGCTCCTGATTTTCCTTGAGCTTGTCGGCAAAGAGGTTCACCTGAGCCATCAGAGAATCTGCCGTTTGCTGATCCTTGTTGCGTTTTGCCGTGCCGATCTGTTTGGATAATGCATTGCGCTGCGCCTGCAATGCTTCAGTATCTGACTGCAACGATTTGCGTCGCTTTTCCAACGCGGCAAAGGTTTTCACATCCAAACGGTAGCCACTCCGAACGGCCAGGCGATCTGCTACAGCATCTACGTCGCTGCGCAGTAGTTGAACATCAAGCATCAATCTTCCTTGTTGGTTTTCGTAACGTTCCCGGTTGGGCTATTGTTACCGGCTTGCTGGTCGAGTTCACGCAAATGCGCGAGTTTCTCACCTATCCTTCCCTCGAGCCCACGTTGGGTCGGTCGGTAGAATAGTTGCCGGCGCATGTCATCCGGAAAATAGTTCTCGCCGGCGGCGTAGGCCTCGGGTTCATCATGCGCATAGCGATATGCGCGGCCATAACCCAGTTCCTTCATCAGCGCAGTCGGTGCGTTTCGCAAATGCACCGGTACGGGATGCGATTTTTCCGAGCGAACCAGCTTGCGCGCGTCATTATAGGCAAGATAGACCGCATTACTCTTGGCCGCGCATGCCAGATAAACCACAGCTTCGGCAAGTGCGAGTTCACCCTCCGGAGAGCCCAGCCGTTCGTACGTCGCGCACGCATCCAATGATATTGACAGCGCACGCGGATCGGCCAGTCCAATATCCTCGCTGGCCATGCGCACTATTCGCCGCCCCAGATAAAGCGGGTCAGCGCCACCATCGAGCATGCGCACCAGCCAGTACAGCGCCGCGTCAGGCGATGAACCGCGAACCGACTTATGCAATGCCGAAATTTGATCGTAGAAGGCGTCACCACCTTTGTCGAAACGGCGCAGATCTTCAGCTATTGTCCGCTGAACGAATTTCTCGTCGATGTGAGTCCGCTTGCCTGCTACCGCTGCATTTCCGACAATTTCCAGCATATTCAGCAGACGGCGCGCATCGCCATCGGCGGCCGCCTGCATCACCTTCTGCGCTGACTGACTGATTTCGACGTCCGGGAACAGTCGTTCGCGACCGCGTTTGAGTAATTCACCAAGATCCGCTTCGGACAACGAATCCAATATGTAAACAGCAGCGCGAGAGAGCAGTGCACTGTTGACTTCGAACGATGGATTCTCGGTTGTCGCACCAATGAATGTAAGCAGTCCGCTTTCCACGAACGGTAGAAAAGCGTCCTGCTGCGCCTTGTTGAAACGGTGTACTTCGTCGACGAACAGAATGGTTTGACGGCCAGACTGCTGCAGCGTTACTTTAGCTCGCGCGACCGCATCACGTATATCTTTTACACCCGCGAGCACAGCTGATATCTGAATAAATTCGGCGTCGAAGGATTTCGCCATGAGGCGCGCCAGTGTCGTCTTGCCAACACCAGGCGGCCCCCAGAAGATCATCGAATGCGGTTTGCCCGAATCAAACGCAACGCGCAATGGTTTGTCAGATCCAAGCAGGTGACGCTGACCGATGACATCCTCGAGTCGGTCCGGCCGCATCGTTTCGGCAAGCGGAGAGGCTGGCCGGGGCGCGTCAAAGAGTTCAGTCACGACAGAGAAAACGTCCCACAAGGCGAATCAAGGTTCACTTCTGGTTTGGCTGACCGGTTACTCATTTGTGCTGACACCTGCTTGCGCAAGGCCCTTCGGGTTATGGCGTTGCAATTTGTTCCAGAAGCGCGGCCCAAAACCGGGACCCAATTTCTAGCTCCAGGATCTGGCGCCCAAATCCGGCGCAAAAATCAACCCCTTATGCCGGAGAGGATGCCTATTTACTCAGAGACCACATCGACGCCCGGCGGCGGCGTAAACGTAAAGTTATCTGCGGGGAAAACCGGGTCGCGCGTGAATTCAGAAAAACGAATGACTGTTTTCTGCCCGAAGTGATCATACAGTTCCATGACGTACAAGGTGTTCGCATCAAAACCCATACGCACCCGATCGAACAGGCTGTCCTCATCATTGGGTTTGGCCTCGAGCCACTCGTAACGCCCCTTTCTACCCTGCGCGTCCAGCGAGAAATACAGCTCAACGTCGTCAGAGCCGGCAAGCAACGCGGCAGGACTTGAGCCCAGAGCACTACCGAGTTTCCGTGTTGTGACCTGGCTCAGGTCCTTGTCGTACACCCATAGCGTGGTTCCGTCGCCAACCACCAGTTGCTCGAACGGCTCCTTATAATGCCAGCGAAACTTTCCAGGCCGGAGAAATTCGAGCACTCCACTCGAATCCTGCAGCGCCTCACCGTCGATATCAACGACGCTTTGCGAAAAAGAAGCACGCGCCGAACGCGTGTTCTCAATAAATCCCTGCAGTTGTTCGATCGCGCCGGCGTGTACCGGTTGCATCCAGAAGACAAGCAGCAATAGGGGAATGAACGTACGTAATGTCATGAAGTTTCCTTTGGTCACCCTCATTGACCAATTTGTCTCGGTATGGTTTCGGGCACCAGCAAATATTTCGGCCTGCGTTGACTCGTAGCTGTCACGCCTCATCTCGAACCGGAACAAGTACTTCCCGGCCGCCACTGGACGACATCGCGGACACAAGTCCAGAGACTTCCATTTGTTCGACCAGTCGCGCCGCACGGTTGTAGCCAATGCGCAAATGGCGTTGCACCAGGGAAATCGATGCGCGACGGGATTTGAGAACAATTTCAACCGCCTGGTCGTAAAGCGGATCTTGCTCGCCGCTGGAACTGGAGACGGCGCCATTGTCACTTTCGCTTTCCGCCGGTTCCAGGACGCTGTCGATGTACTGCGGTTCACTTCGCGATTTCAGATATTCGACAACGTGATGTACTTCCTGGTCCGAAACGAAAGCGCCGTGTATCCGCTGAGGATAGCCGGTACCCGGCGGCAGATAGAGCATGTCGCCTTGCCCGAGCAATTGTTCCGCCCCCATCTGATCAAGAATGGTGCGCGAATCCACCCTGCTCGATACCTGAAAAGCAACACGGGTCGGAATATTTGCCTTGATCAAACCTGTGATGACATCGACCGATGGTCGCTGTGTCGCCAAAACGAGATGGATGCCAGCCGCACGTGCCTTCTGCGCCAGACGCGCGATGACTTCTTCAATTTTCTTGCCGACCACCATCATCAGATCGGCAAGCTCGTCGATGACCACCACGATCAGCGGTAGTTCCTGCAATGGCTCGGGATTGTCGGGCGTCAAAGTGAACGGATTGGTGAGCGGTGTACCCGCCTTCGCTGCAGCACGGACTTTGTTATTGAAGCCCGACAGATTGCGTACGCCCAGATTTGACATCAGTTTATAGCGGCGGTCCATTTCACCCACGCACCAGTTCAGCGCGTGAGCCGCCTGCGGCATATCGGTTACCACAGGTGCCAACAAGTGCGGAATGCCCTCGTAGACGGAAAGCTCGAGCATCTTTGGATCGATCAGGATGACACGCACCTGGTTGGGCGTCGCCTTGTACAACAGCGACAGGATCATGGCATTGAGCGCAACAGACTTTCCCGAACCGGTCGTTCCCGCGACAAGCAGGTGCGGCATGCGCGACAAATCCACGCAAATGGGATTTCCGGCGATATCCTTGCCCAGTGCAACTGCCAGCGGCGACTGAATCTTCGCATATGTCTGCGAGGACAAAATTTCGGACAGCTTCACGACCTGGCGCTTGGGATTGGGAATCTCCAACCCCATGCTGGTTTTGCCCGGAATTGTCTCAACCACGCGCATGCTCACCACTGACAGAGAGCGTGCAATATCCTTCACCAGATTGAGGATCTGACTGCCTTTCACACCGACCGCGAGCTGGATCTCGAAGCGGGTGATGACCGGCCCGGGTTGAGCCGCGACAACCCTCACCTGAATCCCGAAATCCATAAGTTTCTTCTCAATCAGCCGAGACGTGTATTCCAGAGTTTGCGAAGAAATCGCGTCTTCGTCGGGTACCGCCGGATCGAGCAGGTGCAGCGGCGGGAGCTCGGAATCCGGCAGATCATCAAACAGCGGCTTCTGCTTTTCCTTGATCACCCGATCCGACTCACGAACCTGTGTCTGGGGTTTTTCAATCAGGATGGGTTCGTGCTCGACAAGCTTTTCCTTGACCTCTTCAACCCGCACCGTACGCTTGCTGGCAGCGACCGCACCGACCTTGCGGTCGCGCCAAGCTTCCCAGTTACGCCAGGTCATCAGCAACGCATTTTCAACCCAACCTCCAAGCCGTTCAATGACGACCAGCCACGACAATCCGGTGAGCAGCGAAACGCCCATTGCCCACAGCATCAGAAGCAACAGCGTGCTACCGGTGAATCCGAAAGCACGTGAGGCAAACGCTGCAATCGACGACCCAACAATCCCGCCCGGCTGAAACGGCAGTTGTACGTTCACGCTGTACAAGCGCAGCGCTTCAAACGCACTACTCGATAACAACAGGATCAGGAATCCGGACAGGGCAAGTGCCAATGGGCGGTGGTCAGTCTCCGACACCGCGTGTATCCGCCGGTAGGCCCAGACAATGGCTGCGACACTGGCTACAACCCACCACCAGGTCGACAGGCCAAACAGAGACAACAGAACATCGGCAATATTGGCACCGACGGCACCACCGGCATTTTTCACTACTGACCCGGTCGCCTGATGCGACCAGCCCGGATCACTTGTCTGAAAAGTAATCAGGATCAGTGCGAGATAGATCGCCGCACCAATCGCCAACAGAAGCCAGGATTCCCTGAGCAAAGCGACAACACGCGGCGGCAGGGGTTTGCGCTCTGGACGCTGTGCCGACTTTGCGGGACGGGTAGATTTTCTCGCTGTAGAGCGTCGCAAAGACTGTTTGCCTCTAAAATATTGCCGAATTCTATCGCACAGAGCGCCGTTGCGGCAGATACCCGGATGTTTACCTCGACAGTTTTTGCCCCCGGCTGATAAATTCCGCCTTTCGAATTCGCAACCGCAGGTGTCTTTGACAATGCCTACCGATACCAAACACGCCCGTCTTCTGATCCTCGGCTCGGGCCCCGCAGGCTATACGGCGGCCGTATATGCCGCGCGAGCCAATCTCAATCCAGTGCTGATTACCGGGGTTGCCCAGGGCGGCCAGTTAATGACCACCACCGACGTTGATAACTGGCCCGCTGACGCAGACGGCGTTCAGGGACCGGAATTAATGGAGCGCTTTCACAAACATGCCGAACGCTTCGGGACAGAGTTGATTTTCGATCACATTCACACCGCCAAACTTGACGAAACGCCGTTCAAATTGTCGGGCGATCAAGCCGAGTACACCTGTGACGCATTGGTGATAGCAGCCGGTGCGTCAGCGAAGTATCTTGGACTGCCCTCGGAAGAGACGTATATGGGTAAAGGCGTGTCGGCTTGTGCAACCTGTGACGGATTTTTCTTCAAGGGCCAGGACGTAGCGGTGATCGGTGGCGGCAATACGGCTGTCGAAGAAGCGCTTTATCTGTCGAATATTGCAAAGAGCGTGACCGTCGTGCACCGGCGAGACAAACTGCGTGCCGAAGCCATTCTGGTTGACCGACTGATGGAAAAAACCAGGAGTGGCAACGTGCGAATGGAATGGAACCAGACGCTTGACGAGATCCTTGGCGATGCAACAGGTGTCAACGGCGCTCGCTTGCGCTCGATGAAAAACCAGACCATGCACGACGTCGACGTGTCTGGCGTGTTCATCGCCATCGGCCACACACCTAACACCCAGTTATTCGAAAAACAACTGGAAATGGCCAACGGCTACATCGTCACGACGGGTGGCAACAACGGCAATGCCACCGCCACTAGCGTGCCGGGCGTGTTCGCTGCCGGCGATGTACAGGATCATGTTTACCGCCAGGCAGTAACCAGCGCAGGAACGGGATGCATGGCCGCGCTGGACGCCGAGCGTTACCTTGCTTCTCTCGAATAAGGTTCCGTTCGGCACGAACAAGCCGCATTATTTCGAATCGCCGCAATGATCACAGTTTGGCGCGTTGTGGACATCGCACGTAGATTGCGCGCAATGATCACATTGCGCTCGCTGGGCCTTTATTTCCCCGCCACGGCGATTATCGGCCCCAATCAATTATGCAACAACCCGAACCACGGACTCCGAAAAGCGGTGCATGGCGGCAGTAGATTGAATTCATGGGTAAAACCTAAAGTGACATTCTCGTAGAATTGCCGTTATGTCAAAGCCTCCAACGAATCCAGAAGAGATCAATGACGCGGATTTGCTGCGTGAAGCCCTTGAAGGCGTGGCACCCCTACCCGTCCCCGGCAAGATCGTCCACAAGAGACCCAAACCAGCACCCGTGCCAACGCAAAGAATTGCGGATGAAATGCAGGTGCTCGCGGACAGCCTGTCGGACCAAGCAGCGCCGGAAACGGGGCTCGAAACGGGAGACGAGCTCGTCTATCTGCGCAATGGACTTTCGACACAGGTTTTGCGCAAACTGCGGCGCGGACACTGGGCGGTACAAGATCATCTCGACCTGCACGGCCTGCGCAGCGATGCAGCGCGCAAGCTGCTCGTGGATTTTCTCAACGAGGCACTGAATGACGGCTTCAGATGCGTACGAGTGGTGCACGGCAAAGGCTACCGCTCACGCAATCAAGAACCGGTTCTGAAGAAAAAAATGGCCGGCTGGCTACACCAACGCGATGAGGTGTTGGCGTACTGCCAGGCGCCACAAGCCGATGGTGGCAGTGGTGCCGTACTTATACTGTTGAAGGCCAGACGCCAGGCAAGATCCGTATTGCGCCCATAAGCGCATGGTCAGATCTGCGACCATAGGCGCATGGTCAGGTTTGCGCGCGTAGGGAATGGTCAGAATTGGGGCTATAAGCACGCGGCATGGATCGCGCCGCAAAGCGCATGGCCTGCATTTCCGCTCCCAAGCAGGCCTTTTGGTTATCAGACGGCAGACTCGTCGGTCTCGCCGGTGCGAATGCGCACGACTTTCTCTACTGTGGTGACGAATATTTTCCCGTCTCCGATTTTTCCTGTTCGCGCAGACTTGATAATTGCCTCGGTTGCCTGTTCCAGCATGCCGTCGGCAACGACAATCTCGACTTTGACCTTGGGCAGGAAATCGACAACGTACTCCGCGCCCCGATACAACTCGGTATGCCCTTTTTGCCTCCCGAATCCCTTCACCTCGGTAACGGTTAAACCAGCAACACCGATCCCGGAAAGTGCCTCGCGTACCTCATCGAGTTTGAATGGCTTGATTATGGCTTCGATTTTTTTCATGGCAACTCCCTGACCTGTTTATTATCGATGCGCTGTTATTGACGCTGAGCGGCGAGTATAGGTGTGCGACATTGCTTCAGAAAAGCGTGCCAGCACATCCGAATCACCAATATACCTGCAGTTTACTATGCTCCCTCTGGTTGCGGCGAAACCCGTTGCAATGGTTCGCTTATAGGCCACCGCGGAATCGATTGGTAATAGGGTAACGCCAGTCTTTCCCGAATCCGCGATGGGTGATGCGTATGCCTGGCGGCGCCTGGCGCCGCTTGTATTCGTTGATATGAATGAGCCTGACAATGCGTTCGACATCTTCACGCGCGTATCCCTTGGCAACAATCTCGGCAATGCTGCGATCCTGTTCAACGTAAAATTCAACAATAGCATCGAGCACATCGTAAGACGGCAGACTGTCCTCGTCGACCTGATCGGGGCGCAATTCGGCACTTGGCGGACGCGTTATCGCGCGCTCCGGAATAACGGGTGACACAGTATTGCGATAGCGCGACAGGCGGTACACGAGTTTCTTGGTCAGATCCTTAAGTACTGCAAATCCGCCTGCCATATCTCCATACAGGGTTGCGTAACCGGTGCTCATTTCACTCTTGTTGCCCGTTGTCAACACGATCGAACCGAACTTGTTGGATAAGCTCATCAATAGCGTGCCGCGAATACGCGACTGCAGGTTCTCCTCGGTGGCGTCGAATTCACGCCCTTCGAACGGGTCTGAAAGGCTGGCCATGAATTCGTCGAATATCGGTTTAATGGCAATTTCTCGATAGTGAACACCCAGCGCGGCAACCATCGCACGCGCGTCATCAACACTGATATCAGCCGTGAACTGCGACGGCATCATCACCGCGCACACTTTGTCAGGCCCGAGTGCATCGGCCGCGACACACAACGTAAGCGCAGAATCGATTCCACCGGATAGCCCGATCAAGGCGCTGGGAAATCCGTTCTTGCCCAGATAATCGCGCACACCCAGTACCAGCGCCCGATAGGCAGACTCATCAACCGGCAGATCCGGTAACACCTCACCCGGCAGTGGCTCACCATTCCTGAATTCGACGACCACCAGAGATTCCTCAAACGCGGGCAATCGATGCGTGACCTTGCCGTGTGAATCGACCACAAATGACTGCCCATCGAAGACCAGTTCGTCCTGCCCACCGATGAGGTTGCAGAAAACCTGGGGCAAACCGGTCTCCACCGCTCGCGCGCGTACGATGTCGTAACGCATGCGGTGTTTTTCGAGGTGAAATGGCGAAGCGTTCAGAATGAGAAGGACTTTTGCACCAGCCGCACGTGCGGCGTCAGGTGCATTCGCAACCCATATCGACGATCGCGCTTGTTTCACGTCGTGGCCGCGTGCGGTCACCCGCCCCTCTTCTCCCCATACGTCTTCACATATATTGATCGCAACCGCCGTTCCGGCGACATCGATCACGCAAACATCGGCTCCGGGCTCAAAATAGCGCTCCTCGTCGAAGACCGTATAGTTCGGCAGATCGCGTTTATGATAAGTCGCATGAATGACCTCGTCCCCGATGACCGACGCTGCGTTGAACAAGGATTGCCCGACTTTGTGAGGGTGTCCGACAATCGCGCTGATGCCGTTGATGCGCCCGGCCAGTGTTTCCAGTTCACGTTGGCAGGCCAACCGGAAATCATCGCGAAGAAGCAGATCCTCGGGCGGGTATCCGCAAATCGACAGTTCGGGGGTCAGTACGAGATCCGCGCCAAGCGACTTGGCACGTTCGGCGGCTTCCAGAATTTTCGCCGCGTTTCCGGGCAGGTCGCCCACAGTGCAGTTTATCTGGGCGATCGCGATTTTCATTTGCGTACTATAGCATTCGGGTTAAGCATCGGTGGTTTGTTGAAGCCAACGTGGTGAGCGGTCGGAATACGCCGGTCCGTATAGGGGGCGACTGAGGTTCACAGCGCCTCGTAGCAGACGACCCGATAGCCTGGCGCCGCATAGCAGGTTATCAAAGCACATCAGCCGGACAGGGGACGACGCGTAGAAGCGCTCAGAGCACGGAAAAATTCGGCGAGGACTCAGGCAAGCAAAGTAATGCCGGAACAGGAGTTCCACCGTCTTCGACAGCTCAGTAAACGAAGAGAACGTGGCGTCTAGCGACAATGCGGATAGAACAGAGAGGAGCAAGTGAACGCGCGCCCCCTGAATCGGAGCGCGCGGCAGCCCATGCAACATACTGCGAATGAGTAGTCACAGCATCAAGATCATCGACTCGCTCGGCGACGTTCCTGCCGACCAGTGGGACGGACTCACGGCAGGAGATCCTTTTCTTTCGCATGCCTTCCTTTCCGCTCTGGAAACGACAGGATGCACAGGTCCGGATGCGGGCTGGGTACCCTGCCATATCCTGTTGCTCGAAAAACAACGACTCGTTGGCGCAATGCCGCTATATATCAAGTCGCATTCTTACGGAGAGTACGTGTTTGACTGGGCATGGGCAGATGCCTATCAGCGTCACGGGCTTCCCTACTACCCAAAACTGGTCAATGCCATTCCGTTCACGCCTGTCACAGGGCGCCGCCTGCTGGCATCGGAACCGTCTCAGCGGCGGGTGCTGGCCGAAGCGGCGATCGATCTGGCGCGTCAATCCGGCATGTCGTCACTGCATTGCCTGTTTCCGCACGAGGACGAGCTCGAAATCTGGCGAGCGTGTGGAATGCTGATTCGCCGCACCGTTCAGTTTCATTGGGAAAATGACACTTTTTCAGATTTCGACGACTTTCTGTCGCGAATGAATCACAACAAACGCAAGAAAATCCGTCAGGAAAGACGCAGGCTGCGCGATGCCGGCGTGACGTACGAGCGCATAAACGGGGCGGACGCAACTGACGATGACTGGCTGTTCTTCAACAAATGCTATCACCGCACCTATCGCGAGCATCTTTCGACGCCGTACCTGAATCTCGACTTCTTCCGCAGCGTCGGCAAATTGATGCCCGCGAACCTGCTACTGGTCTTTGCGCGACACGATGGCAGGCGCATTGCCACCGCGCTAAACGTGATTGGCAACAATGCAATGTATGGCCGCTACTGGGGTGCGATCGACTATCAGTCCGGGCTTCACTTCGAGGTTTGCTACTACCAGGCAATTGAGCATTGCATCGCCAACAGTATCGGCCGCTTCGAAGGCGGCGCACAAGGTGAACACAAACTTTCACGCGGGCTGGTGCCGGTGGAAACGGCCTCCACGCATTGGTTAGCCCGCCCGGAGTTCGCGCAGGCAATCGAGGAATATTTACGGCGCGAAACGAGTGGAATCGCCCACTATGTCGACGAACTCAACGAGCGCAGCCCGTTCAAGCAGACGGCGGGCGGTGAACGTGGGCAGCAGATCGACAAATAACAAAGGCGCCCGCGGGCGCCTTTTGGAAAGGACTCAAATCTGGAATGAGATGTGCCCAGGAATCGATCGACTCAAAAATGGAACCATACACTTGCCGTCACCAGATCGAGGTCACCTTTGTCAATGGTGACATCGTTGAAATGCTCCCATTCCGCACGCAGGCTGACATGCTTCCATCCGCGCCAGCTGATGCCGGCACCGATGGCCCCTGAGACCCCATCTTCGCTGGCCGGCAGATTAAGAAATGAGCCAGTGCGCGTGTATTCCGTATCGTAGTAGGTCATTCCCAGCTTGCCGGAGAGGCCGAGACGCCCTTCGAATCCTAGTGGGACCTCGATATTCAGAAACAAATTGAAGAGGCGTGGATTGATATCCAGCGTCCCGGTTGAAGCCGGGGTTTGCACGAGCTGCGCCTCGCCCGCATCGATGTACGAAAATTCCAGCATCGTGTATTTGTACACTTTAGTGCCGGCAACCACTTTCGCGGCAACGGACTCATCGTCGCATGTTGCTGGCGGACTCAGGGAATCTGCGTAGGAACAGGCACCGCGCAGAGAACTCTGGCCACCACCTATCCCGACAAACCAGCGGCCACTATTGACGTCGTCTGCAGCCATTGCCGTAGACGCGAACAGTAACAGCGCAATTCCTGTGTGAAATGCTTTCATCGTACCTGTCTCCTTCAGATAACACCGCTCAATCGTGCAAGTCGAACGTGACCATGACTGCCTGCAGACTGACTAAAGACGATCTTCATTGACGACGTTAACGCAGCACGGCTGCGCTATGATCGCCTCTTCGAGATGAGCTACCCGAACCCCTGGCAAGCGCATGTACAGAGTCGTGAATTGCTGCGCTGAAAACGCGGTGCTACACAAGGGGCTCGCCCATGACATTCTGAGAAGAGCAAATATTACGCCTGCTGGATTTGTAATCAGGGCGCTTCACTGCAACAATTGGCTCCAAGATTGCGTCATACGATACTTTTCGGCGGATTCGGCCTACTCCGCATGCGAAATGGACTGCCGCCATTGGTCAGTTCCCGCAGATTTATATCAAGGTTTGCAGGGCTGTTGAACAGTACAAGTGCGTCCCGTGCGTTGGCCAGGTACTCACAATCGAGATTGGTGATGGAAAACAAATTGCGACTCTGTTTCGTCGACAAATTGCCAGTTTGAGAACAGATAAACGGAGTTCGTTTGGTTTTCGAATATTACAATCGGCTCAGCGCTAGACGACAGAGCATTTACCGGCAGAGCGACGAAATTAGGCAAGTGCCTCTGCCGCGGCAGCACACGCTAGTGTCGACCGTTGCGGAGCTTGAAGCTGCATTAAAATCGGAAAATCGATGCGAAATCAAAACATTGTCTCAGTCAATCGCCGATGAAATCGTGTCACAACTCGAAACACCAGAGATTCGCGTACAGGTGCTGACTGTCAGACCCTCCGACGACTGGGGTGAATTGCACGGCCTTTACCTTCCGGAAGATGATGGCAAGTCCGCCAGAATCCAGCTCTGGATGCGTACCGTGAAACACAAGCGTGTCGTCGCGTTCCGCAGTTTTCTGCGCACATTGCTGCACGAACTCTGTCACCACCTGGATTATGAGTTGTTTCAGTTTCCTGAAACATTCCACACAGAGGGTTTCTACAATCGAGAATCGAGCTTGTTTCACCAACTCGTTCCTGAAGCCGGAGCACGGCAACCACAAGGCGGCGATGGTGGAGGACCAAAGCGATGACCTGGCTTAACGGCTTGATTGGCGTGGCCCTGCTTGCGGCCACAATCGTTGGCTTTGTGATTGTACAACGCAAAGTGAAAGGCGATGACACGCCAATGTTCGGTGCCCGGAAGCGTAGTAACCCGGAAGATGACACCGAGATAGAGGCTTTCATCGCCGCGTATCACAGCGGAAAAGCCGATCCGAGCGATCTGCTATCGGGCGATAAGGATGTCTTGCAAGTCGTGCCGGCAGGCACCTCCGATGCCGAGTCGAATGCGAATACCGATGGCGAGTCTGAGCCTGTTGTTTCGGCAACGGTAACGCCAGCGCCTACCACTGTGCCGCCTGCAGCAAACTCCGTGGAGACTGGCGGCGCGTCCACGTTTCTTAGACCGGAAGTCAAGCTCGCTTATCTGACGTTCCGCAGTGGCCTGCGCGACCACCACATATTTGCGAATGCCTTGCTACGCGATCTCGGCTACGGAACGGCTGTCGTCGGCAAGGTCGATCTTCTCGTTTGCGACGGCAGCTTCAAATACGTCGCCTTGGTCGATGTGCACACCAACGGGCCAGTCGAGGACATCCCGAAATCGGTATTCCTGAGTCGTACCGGCGTGAGGTATCTGAGACTGTCGAGCAAGGCAATGCCCAAGCCCGGGGATTTGCGAGATTTGATTTACGGTGAGCAAACCAGTTGACGTAAAAAAGCCGCATCGAATGCGGCTTTTTGCTCAGTGGCGCAATACCGCGCCACTTTTCATACCCCTGCAATACTCATAGTCGTCAGACCAACAATCCAGGCGTTTGTTTCAGTGTCATGCCAGCTCGTCATGTGCCGTACGCTAGGGCGGGCATAAAGCCGAGTTCTCACGACGAACCGGGATAGTATCTATTCTTGGGACGCGCCCGAGTCCTTATCGGCAGTTTCGAGTGGCTCAGGCTCGCAGTTCATTTGTAGCGTCTCGTCGAAGCACCAGTGTGTACCGAATCCGTTATTGCGCACGACGCATTCGTAGATTTGCTTGCTCATCGCGTCTGTCCATTCGCACTTCGCGTAACGCGACATTGTGCGCTCGCGCTGCGTCGTGCCGGCAGCGTTAGCGGCCGATACGGTAACTAGCACTGCTGCGCCCAGCAAGACCGAAGTCAATCTTACAAAACTATACTTCATGTCACTTCCTTAGAAAAGAAACGCGACGAGACGATTAAACAACCAACGCCACTAAACGACTACAGCCGAGCGCCTGTTCGCCAGTCACTTCACGATTAATACAGATCCGATGTCAATCAGATCGCGATAAGCCCATTTTAAGCCAAACCCCTGACAGGAGATACGGCACGCTCGGAAATGGTCGCGCCCCCGCCCTACTCGTTAAATCGATACTTGATTCGCAAATAACGACGCCCGGTCTGATCCTTCGTCTCGGACAGCGTTTCACCGTCATACTCGGCATCTATCGTGTATCGGCCGCCGACGACATCGACAAAGAACATGGGGCCGTCGGACTGTGCCTGCAGCACGACATCGCCCTGAATGTCGCGCACCGTGACATTGACTCCGATAATCGGGTCTTCACTACCTTCCGCTCGAAAATAAAGCTGGACCGGGAATCGCGGTGCGAGTTTCTGCATTTCCTTGACTTCCTCGGACGTAATCCCTCCGCTCACATATCGTGTACCTTGTTGCTTGTGAATTTCAATTTCAGCGGTGGCTATCGGAGCGAATCCGCTGCCGGCCATAGTCAAAAGCCAAAGAATTACCGGGAATATCAGTTTCATCAGTTGTGTCATTCGTTGAAAAGTTGAGTTACGGACTCTTACCACATGACTGATTATCACCCAATACGCAAGACCAACTGAGGAGCAAGCTAAACAACACCTGGAGCGAACCGCACAAAACTCCAGTCTACCGATGCTTTCCGAAATAGTCGCTCCATGCGAGGCAAGCTCTACAGTATCGGCGAAGTAACATCCCTACCATTGTTGCTTCGCCAGAAACCTTGATTCCGATACCCACCTCGACTGTTTGCCCTACGCGTTCTGCCTACTCCCAGCGGAGCCTTGTCCCCACTGCCACAATAAATCGCGCTGGGGTTTGCGTAGGGTCGGCAAGGAGATTCTTTGGTGGTCTTGTCGAACTTGCTCAAACAACTGTGCGGCAAAGAGATCTAATTGGATTTCGGGCAGTTCCTGGAAAATGAGCCGGGGATCGGCAGCCACAAATTTCAGGCGTCCGCAAAGTATCGACTTCCTGATTGGCAACTGCTCAGGGATGAAATCGGCGCGAACCGGTTTGCGGAGCGCCGGCTCGAAATGCGCCCGGAATGTCTTGCCGCTCTTGGAAAAGCCTTCGAATTTCTTGCTTTCTACTGGAGATCAATCGAACAATCATGGCACTATTTTGTACGCCGTTTCATCGACGTTCTTGACAGCAATCACGATCCACCTGATCTCGATAGAATAAGCAGCCTGGACACAAGGGAAACCACATTTGGCACTACGATCGAGCCCGCGCGATGCGAAATGCAATGGACCTGTGCGCCACCGTCGATCAACTGCGCTGTTGCTCGCGGCACTTTCTGTCATTGTGGCCGCATGTGGTAACGACGGACCGGAGCGAGCTGCCGCGATTTCGGCTCCCGACAACGGGCCGCAACCAGTTGCCGCAATAACAGCTCGCCACAGCGGGGTGCCAGCGCCTGCCGCCAGCAAATCCAGTAACCCAAATACAGCCAAACTTGCGTGGGATGCCGTAACCAACCCAAATCTTCGTGGTTACCGCATTTACTACGGCCCCGAACCGGGAGAGTATCTCCAGACTCGCGGGCAAGGCATTGATGCGGGTAACGTTACGACCTATGCGATCGAGGGCCTCGCGAGCGGGAGGCGCTACTATTTTGCGGTGACAGCCATTGATACAGCGAATAACGAGAGTACGTTCTCAAACGAAGTTTTCAAAGACATTCCCTGACGGAATCGAAATGGGGGCGCTGACTACGGAGTCACGACTTCGCTTTGCTATTTGTGGGGAGCTAGTCAGCGTCAGGACGGGAAGCTCTCTTTGTGTTCCTCTTCGGCGTCTAGCCCTAGCTCTCAACCTGTAACCTGGACTCCAACTCCGTCTACAAACCTGATTGCCTGCGCCGCACAAATTTTGTCAATGCGCAGCATCTTTCTTGATGCCTCAATGGAATAGACGTCCGCACAATAAAGGCCGACGGGTATCATCTGTCGCGCGGTCTACGGTCACTAGGCGATTCGATCAGGGAAATTCCTTGTACACTACGTTTGAGAACGTACTCTCGTTATTCGATGTATCAAGCGCCGTCACTGCGAAAAAGTAGCGGGCACCGCTGCTGAGCCCCGTCACGGTATACGTCGATGAATTACCTGCATTAATGCCTTGCCCAACAGACTGAATGTACACTGCCGGTGCCGTCGTAGAGAGGCCCCACGAGAGATCGATCTGCGCCGTAGTGCTCGCCGCCACCGCCGTCAGCCCGCCTGGCGCCGTTGGCAAGATAGTCCCCGACGCCAGCGTGCTGGCATTGGCAATATTCGAGGGCGTGCTTAAATTTCCGGCCGCGTCTACCGCGCGCACCTGGTAACGGTAAGTCGTTTCGGGTAATAAACTGGTTGTGTCGACGTAAGTCGTCCCGGTTGCAGTTGCCACTTCTACAAACTTCACGCACGCCGCACCCAAGCATCGTTCAACCTGGTAACTGGATACACTAACATTGTCCGTTGAGGCGCTCCACGCCAGATTGATCTGCAAAGCGGTCGCCCCTATGGCCGTCAGCGCCGCCGGCCGCGTGGGTGGACTCACATCTGGCGATATCGGCTTAGTCATGTCGGCTTTGATCTCGGTCATGATCAACGCCTTGTTGTAAATGCGCACCTCGTCAATAAGTCCAGCGAAGCCCACGCCCCCTCCAAGCCCTCCGATATGGAGTGTACTATTGGTAGGCAAAAACGATGTAGGAGGGTTGGCCTGACTCGCCACCTGATTCCCATTTACATAAAGTCGTACCGTCGCACCGTCAAAAGTTACAGCCAAGTGTGTCCACTCACCCACCGTGAGTTCCGCTGGTGCCTGAGTGATGATACTCGCCCCCCCAGACAAGAATCCACCGCCCGCGGGACTGTTTTGCGGGTCCGTGGTCGCGTACAGGAAGTAGCCCGCGTCATCCTTTGCAACTACCACGCGCCATTCGTCGGGCAGCGCGGAGACGGGGGACAGCCACGCCTCCAGTGTCATCGCCGTTGTGAGATCCAGCGAAGCCGAATGTGGGACGGTCACCTGAGAGTTTGTACCGTTAAACTCCAACGCCATTCCGAAATCGACTCCGCCTCCGCTTGGCACGCCGCTTGGCACCCAAACCGCCCCGCTGATCGTGCCGGTGTTGTTGTTGCCCGATGCGTCGGTTACTGTCGCTCCCGCTCCCTCGTTAAATGCGTACGCGGCCACCAACCCTGGCGCCGGCGGAACGGTCAAGCTGGTGTCACTCGCGACAACGGAGTATTCGCTTAGACTTCCCGCCGCATCGGCAGCGCGCACGCGGTAGCTGTAGCTCGTATTCGCAACAATACTCTTGTCGCTGTAGGTGGTCCCGGCCAGCTTATGCACTTCAACAAAGTTGTTGCAACTCACTCCCTGGCAACGCTCGACGCGATACTCAGTCGGCAGAGAGGTAGCGACGTAGTAAACTCGATATCCGCAAAGATTTGCGTGCGTTACAGCATCCCACGTAAGTGTGGCGGTATTTGAGCCACCCGCACTACCTCCCTCTGCTGCAATACAAGCAGAGGTGGAAGCAACTGGTCCCGACGACCCTCCGCCGCCTCCACATGCAACAGTTAGAAGCGCGAGCGTCCCGAGGAACAGCAAGTTTACAAAGCAACGCCGGGAGGGTCCGTCACATTCCAGAATGCCCGGGGACAAACGAATTGCCAATTGATTTCCTCGATGCTTAAACATCTAACTGATGTGATGTTCTGCGCGACAGCACTCTCACCGGAGCCCCATAAAACGATCGCCATCCGAATGGTGACGTACCTCGGACCCCTTCCAAGTCAATGTATGCATATCATCACCTCCCTTCATACGAGACCGGACACTTGGCACCGCTCAGCACTCCAGAAACAAGCCCCACGGAAATTTACTCGTCAACGCAACCTGGGCGACATTTACGGAGCATCATCTCAGAGCCACGGATTATGGAACTCGATACATTGTGAACTTCTGGCGCTTATAGATGCTGCTGCTCGAGTGTGGCGTGCCGCGATGTCGAGTGCCGCCATCAACTTGCGATTCCCTTGCTTGTCTTCGTCCTGCGCTCAAGCGACGGTCTCTGGGCCTTACGCTTAACAGAGCGCAACAGGGAGTTTCAAACTCCTCTTTGAACTGACGGCCACATTAACGCCAAGTTGATCGATGGTCAATCGCTCTCTACCGCAACCGAATCATTCGCCCCACGGGGCGCCACAATTGTCGATAGTCACAATCCAGAACATTGTATGAAGTCTGGTAATTTTCATCAGATAGGCTCGCACTACGATTTCCCAAAAACACAGTATTCACCCTCAGAATCTTCACAGGACTCAAAGCCCCGCAGTTATAACGATGTCGGAGCTGCTCGCGCGCTCAGAGATTAATGTAACTGCAGAGGACCGCAACTACTGAAACGCCGGGCCCAAAAAAATATACAAAACACTTGCTGTGACGAAATCTACGCATCCGAGGTGCAATAAAATGGCCAACCGCCACATTATCGAATCCGCCATCGGATGTTGTTCAAGATTTGCTGCTAACATATTCGCCGTTCTCGTATGGTCGCCCACCGAATGCGAGTTCGAGGCTAATTTGGCGGCAGGACAGATTTGGCGTACTGCACCTACGGCTCGGAATTTGCTAAGAGGTAGAGAAGTTTCATTGACTACATACTGGAATACTGATGGCCGTTGATATTCGGCTGTGAGCTGGTGCCCGCCAGATAAATCTACCCTTCTCTCAATAATAAATACTCCATATATCGGACTTAAGATTCATGATGATCCTCGGCATTTCCGCGTACTACCACGACAGTGCTGCCGCTATGGTATGCGATGGTGAAATTGTGGCTGCGGCTCAAGAAGAACGCTTTTCGCGCAAGAAGCACGATGCGCGGTTTCCCGGCAAGGCTATCGCCTATTGCCTTGAGGAAACGGGCGTCAAGCTGAAAGACGTCGATTACATCGTTTTTTACGACAAACCGCTTGCCAAATTCGACCGATTACTAGAGACCTATCTCGGATACGCACCGTCAGGCTTCCGTTCTTTTCAGGCGGCAATGCCCATTTGGCTCAAGGAAAAACTTTATCTGAAAACTGTGCTCGGCAAGGAGTTGGGCCAACTGGGAAATTGCCACCGCAAAGAGTTACCGCCGCTGCTGTTCACTGAACATCATCAGTCTCACGCTGCGTCGGCTTTTTATGCCAGCCCTTACGAGCGTGCAGCTGTGCTCTGCATGGACGGCGTGGGCGAGTGGGCTACGACTTCCGTGTGGCTCGGCGAGGGAAACAAGCTCACGCCTCAATGGGAGATTGATTTTCCCCATTCGCTCGGATTGCTGTATTCGGCTTTTACCTACTACACCGGTTTCAAGGTGAATTCCGGTGAGTACAAACTGATGGGTCTGGCCCCGTACGGTGAGCCAAAATACGTGGACGAAATCCTGGAGAACCTCATCCAGGTAAAAGACGATGGTACGTTTCGGCTCGACATGCGGTATTTTAACTACGCGACCGGTCTCACGATGACAAATCGGCGGTTTCACGATCTGTTTCAAGGGCCACCGAGAAAGCCCGAATCGCCAGTCACCCAAAAAGAGATGGATCTAGCGCGCTCCATACAGGTGGCTACCGAGGAAATCGTATTGAAACTTGCACGGGCCGTGCATCGCGAGTTCGCGGTCGATTATCTTTGCCTGGCGGGAGGCGTGGCACTTAACTGTGTGTCGAACGGCCGACTTCTTCGCGAAGGCCCTTTCAAAGACATTTGGATTCAACCGGCCGCGGGAGACGCAGGTGGTGCACTGGGCGCAGCGCTTTCCGTCTGGTACGAATACCTTGAGAAGCCACGTTCGACAAATGGCACCGATACGATGTCGGGGGGATATCTGGGCCCCCGCTATACGGACACGAACATCAGCACCTACCTCGATTCAGTCGATGCCCACTATGTCCGCCTGGACGATGAAGCGTTGTACTCGCGACTGGCTGAACTACTTGACGAGGAAAAGGTCATCGGCTGGTTCCAGGGGCGTATGGAATTCGGTCCGAGAGCACTGGGTGGGCGCTCCATTATCGGCGATCCGAGAAGCCAGGCGATGCAGTCAGTGATGAACCTGAAGATAAAGTATCGGGAGTCGTTCCGACCTTTCGCACCCTCGGTGCTGGCCGACCGCGTATCGGAGTATTTTGATATAGACCGGCCAAGCCCTTACATGCTACTGGTTGCGGACGTAAACAAAGCGCTGCAGCATGAAATGACGGAAGCGCAACAGAAGCTTTTCGGTATTGAGAAACTAAACGTTCCCCGTTCAACGATTCCAGCCATCACCCATGTCGACTACTCGGCTCGCATTCAAACCGTGCACGAGGATACCAATCCGCGCTTCCACGCGCTTCTAAAGGCCTTTGAAAAGCGAACCGACTATCCAGTGCTGGTCAACACATCCTTTAATGTCCGCGGCGAGCCCATCGTGTGTACACCCGAAGATGCTTACCGCTGCTTCATGCGAACCGAGATGGACTATCTGGTTCTCGAGAACCATTTGCTCGCAAAAGCCGAACAACCTGAGTGGGCGAAGGACGATTCCTGGAAAGACGAGTTCGAGTTAGACTAATGACAATGACACATACTGATATCCCTGAGCTTGACCGTCGAGGCCTGCGCCAGTTTGCGCTCTCTACAGGTGGAATTCTCGCAGTCCTATTTGGACTATTTTTCCCGTGGCTCCTGAATGCGGGTTTTCCTACCTGGCCGTGGATTGTGGCGGGCGTGCTTGCCGGTTGGGGGCTGGCCGCACCTTCCTCGCTGCGCCCGGTTTACATTGGGTGGATGCGGTTCGGGTTATTGCTCAACCGAATCGTGACACCCGTTGTTCTCGGTATACTGTTTTTCTTCTTGATTACACCAATTAGCGCACTCATGCGCTTGCTACGTCGCGATGCACTGGCGCGCTCACTTGACGAGAACGCCAAGAGCTACCGGGTGCCGAGCACCAAGCGACCCAAGACCCACATGGAGAGACCCTTCTGATGATAGATTTGATAAAAGACCTGTGGGCATTCATGCGCGAAAAAAAGAAATTCTGGCTCGCTCCCATCATCGTCGTCATGGTGTTGCTGGGTGGACTCATCATTCTTGCGCAAGGCTCGGCAGTGGCGCCCTTCATTTATACGTTGTTCTGAGTTTTCGGTCTTGTCACTACTGGGAGTATCGATCGGCCCAGCGGCTGCAAGTCGGGCGTTGTCATGTAGGGGCGGGTTGACACTATCACAGCGCTTCACCACGAATTAGGCCGAGGCGACATGCTCAATTGCGGAATGCGTAAACGATCGCTTCCGATGCAAGCAAATTTGGATTGGTATCTCTGTAAAAAGGTATTAGCCGTGCCGAATCAACACAGCGGGACTTGAGACGTCACGATCGTGAAACGAACGCCTGATATATTGTTTTTGTGGGCTCTGTCTGCTGCGCCCAATCACTCGAATTGCCCTCGATCTTTTGGTGTCTCGCAATAGCCGGCATCGTAGGGAATTATTTGTGAGTTCCTCTCCCGTGATCGTCGCGTCTGCTCAAATCTAGCTATCCGCAATTCCTTGTCGCCGGCTAGCGACAACTTTCTGCCGCCCTTCTGAGAGAAAATCCGCCTATTCGCCAATGGCGAGCGGCTTGGCGACGATTTTCGTCGCACGCTTCCTCTTTGATGTCCCACTTTATCGTCGCTCACAAGCGACGATCTCCATTACTGAATTTGTCGTAACCAACTGTTTTTTCGCTATTATTCTACGCGGTATGCAAATTGCAGTAGAGGCCTCGAGATTAAATCCACCCGGCCTCCCGCATGTCGAACATCCAAGTCACTTCAAGAATTTCCGCGCGCATTTTTTGTGCCGCGCTGCTCACGAGTCTAGGTTTATTCGGCTGCGGGGGTGAAACGCCTGGCGATGTATCCGTCACCATACAAGCCTCCCAGGCACCACCAACAGTGTCCGCGACATCACCTGGCAACGGCACGACGGGCGTGGCGCTGAATTCCTCCGTATCGGCAGCATTCTCGACGACGATGGCAAGCACGACTCTAAACGCCGCAGGTTTTTCTCTGCGGCCAACAGCAGGCGGCGCCGCAGCCATCGGCTCGATAAGCATCAGCGGCAACACGGCGACGTTTACGCCGTCAACCAGCCTGACGGCCAACACGCAATACACTGCAACAATCTCCGGTTCCGTAACAGACACGCTGGGCAACGCGTTGGCGGCCGATTACAACTGGCAGTTCACCACTGGCGCGGCCCTTGATACTACGCCGCCGACCGTGTCCGCCACGTCTCCGGCCAATAACGCAACAGGTATCACTCTGAATGCGTCGGTGTCGGCGACCTTCTCCGAAACAATGACCAACGCGACCTTGAACGCCGCGAGTTTTACCTTGCGACGGACCGCAGGCGGCGCTGCAGTCACCGGCGCGGTGACCGTCAGCGGCAATACCGCGACGTTTACGCCTGGCGCCAGTCTGAATGCCACCACTCAATACACTGCGACCATAACCACAGCTGCAACAGACGGAGCAGGCAATGCGTTAGCGGCCAACTACAACTGGCAATTCACGACTGGCGCGGCCCCCGATACGACGCCACCGACGGTGTCCGCCATTGTGCCGACCAATAACGCGACCGGAATTACACTGAATGCATCGGTATCAGCAACATTCTCCGAGGCGATGGCGAATGCAACGTTGAACACATCGAGCTTTACGCTGAAGCCAAGTGCGGGCGGTCCAGCAGTCACCGGCACGGTCAACGTTAGCGGAAACACGGCAACGTTTACTCCCTCATCCGGGCTTGCCGGCAGCACCCGGTACACCGCGACTATTGGTGCCGGCGTAACTGATGCCGCGGGTAACGCCCTGGGATCCAGCTATGTCTGGCAGTTCACGACGGGCGCGGCTCCAGATACCACGCCACCAACCGTTTCCACCACCTCTCCAGCGAACAATGCAACCGGTATCACGCTGAACACGTCCGTATCGGCGACATTTTCCGAGGCCATGACCAACTCGACGCTGAACACCGCGAGCTTTACGCTGGAAGTGTATCGCGGTGCATCAGTCACGGGCACGGTACAGGTCAGCGGCAATACCGCCACATTTACGCCAACGGCCAGTCTTGCCGGAAACACGCGGTATCGCGCGAGGATCACGACCGCCGCCATGGACGCGGCAGGTAATGCACTGGCGGCCAGATACACCTGGTACTTCACCACCGGTGCGGCCCCCGATACCACGCCGCCAACGGTTATTTCCACCTCGCCGACAATTGGTGGGACCGGTGTCGCTCACAATTCTTCGCTTTCGGCTACTTTCTCGGAGGCGATGAACAACGCCACCCTGAATACCGCCAATTTTACTTTGCGACGTGCGACCCCGGGGAACCCACTCGTCGGCGGCACGGTGAATGTCAGCGGCAACACCGCGACCTTCACTCCGACAGCCAGTCTTGCCGCGAACCAGCAATACATTGCAACCATCACGACAGCCGTAACAGACGCGGCTGGAAATGCGCTGACCGCCAACTACACCTGGAATTTCACGACAGCGCTGGCTGCGCCCAGTGGAACCGCTGTCCTCACCTGGGATCCCGTAACATCAGCAAACCTGAGTGGTTACCGTGTCTATTACGGCACCACATCTGGGGCGTATATCCAGGTGCGTGGGGCAGGCTTGAATGTGGGCAATGCCTTAACCTATACAATCACTGGACTTACCAGCGGTACTCGCTATTATTTCGCAGTAACGGCAATCGATACTTCGAACAATGAAAGTGCTTTCTCAAGCGAAGTTTTTAAAAACATCCCCTGATTCGTTAATGCGAAATCCGACACGATGTGTAGTCGCTAAACAATGCTCGAACAGTAGGCTCGAACGTTGCGCCGCTACGGCTATTGTGGAAAGTTCTCTAAGAAACGTGTGCGCCCACGAAAATCACTTCGCCGTGACGGCGTCGAAAGTGGGAATCTATCGCATTGGCAGGATGCACTCAATCAGGCCTTGCATCTAATGATCGTCGGGCTGACATTGCAGCAATTGAATTCGGCTAGCCAGAAGGAGATACAGAAAATGAGCCACCCCGGACTGAATACCAATTCTCACCAAGCGCGATGGTCTTTTCCGTTGTCCATCGTCCCGATGTTGGCCGCTCCTCTCCTCATGCTGTCGGGCGGTTATGCTTTCGCGGCGCAATACTTGAATTCATCTGAGCCGATGTGCGGGGGAAGCGACCCGACTGTCCTGCTCTGCGACGATTTCGAAGACGGAACTTGGTATGCAACTGATGCGGGTACGTCTAGCGGGAAGAACAATCCTGTCAATGATGGATGGGCTGGGAACATCTACGCAAGCACACCAGCGAACGCGGTATGTGGGTCAGCGGGCGCAGTTGGAACAGCCTGTACCGCTACCACTGGATTTCGTTTAAACAATGGAAAGTATCAGGCTTGGCATTGGTTCGGGCCGAATGAAGACCAATATGAAGAAATTTATCATCGGTTCTATGTAAAATTTTTGCCTGGCTATGATTTTGGGCATGAAAAGATGGTTGCCTATCATCGTGACGGGAACATCGGCAACCAAATTGGATTTATTCACAGTCCTTGGGGTGACAATAAATTAAGTGTATTTGTCAATGAAGAAAGTTGGGCAGATCAAAATCAAGGAAATGATCTTTCGTGGACAATCGGAAATTGGTATTACGTTGAAATACATTGGCTATTGGACACCACGAAAGGCGCGAACAATGGGATGGTCGAGGTATGGGCAGACGACGTCGGTCCAGCTGGGCTTGGAAATCCGGGAGCGGGGACGCTACGGTTGCGTCATACGGGACTGAGCATTCGCAGAACGAATGGCGTAGGAATAGGCATAATTCATCAAGAGAACTGGTTGCCTTCGTCGCCTCCTTCATACACAGGCGGCGGCGAAGTCTATAACGATCAGGTAGTTGTACGGACCACACGGATTGGACCGATGGGGGCGGTGGGAGTGATCCAGCCCCCACCGCCCCCATCCAATTTGCAAGTTTATTAGGGGACAGATATTTGGCAATGGTCTTGGATGGTGGAGTTTGGACGGAAAAATGAAAGTCCGCGTTGCAAGCTACGGGAGATCACAATTTGGAACGTGTGACGTTAGCAGTGGACCCAATTGACTGGACAGAAATCCAACGCTGATAAGTGAAATCTTCTGACTTGGAATTCTCATCACGGAGAAGGAGCAGAAGATGACCCGAAGAAAACGACGTAATCATAGTCCGGCATTCAAGGCCAAGGTAGCGTTAGCCGCGATCAGTGGCGATCGGACCTTGGCCGAATTGGCCGAACAGTTCGACGTGCACCCGAATCAGATCCAGGATTAGAAGAAACGTCTGGCCGACAGTGCCGAGGCCGTGTTCGGCGGCAACGCGGTTGAAGCACAGCACACCGAACGCGAAATCGAGAAGCTGCACTCGAAGATCGGGCAGTTGACGATGGAGAAAGATTTTCTGTCAAAGTTTCTCGGGCGCAACCGGTGAGCGAGCGCCGAGAACAGATCCAAAGCGCTCACGAACTGTCGAAGGCCTGCCGGTGCGAGTTGTGCTCGGCGTGGCGCGCTCGACGTCGTACTATTGCGGTGCACTGGTGTCAGCCGAAGACCTTGGGCTAATGCGCTTGATCGACGAGATCCACCTTGCGGTGCCGTTCTACGGCAGCCGTCGTATTCGCGATGAACTCGATACACGCAGGCAGCGGGTCAATCGTAAGCGCGTACAGCGTCTGATGCGTGAGATGGGGATCAGGGCGCTATACCCGAAACCGCGCACCAGTACGCCAAGCAAGGGACACAAGATCTATCCCTATCTGCTCAGGGACATGACGATCGCCCGGGCCAACCAGGTGTGGGTAAGCGACATTTGTTATATTCCGATGGCCAAGGGATTCATGTATCTGGTGGCGATCATGGACTGGCATACGCGCAAGGTGCTTTCGTGGCGGGTGTTGAACACGATGGACGCTGAGTTTTGTGTTGAGGCGCTTGAAGAAGCGTTGGCTCGTTACGGTACGCCGGAGATCTTTAATTGTAATAGTTCAGACTTGATCTGACACTTGGCTTGAAAAAGTGAGGGTTATCGGTTTTGATAGAAGTGCGAACTATCAATCAAAACCATAAGGATAACCCTCATGAATCAGTCTACACACAGGATCACAAGAAACAAGCTTGGATTGCTGAACCTGGCCGAAGAGCTCGGCAACGTGTCCAAAGCCTGCCAGATGATGGGCGTATCTCGCGATACGTTTTATCGTTATCAATCGGCTCGGGACGACGGCGGCGTTGAAGCGTTGCTGGAGAAGACCCGACGCAAACCCAACCCGAAGAACCGTGTTGAGCCGCAGATCGAACAGGCGGTGTTGGATTTTGCCCTGGAGTATCCAGCACACGGGCAGGTCCGTGTCAGCAATGAGCTGAGGAAACTCGGCGTGTTCGTATCGGCCAGCGGCGTTCGCAGCATCTGGCTACGGCACACACTGCAAAGCCGCAATCTCAGGCTCAAAGCGCTCGAGGCGAAGGTCGCCAATGAAGGCATCGTGCTCACCGAGGCCCAGGTTGTGGCAATGGAGCGCCAGCGTGCCACACTAATGAGGTTCACGGCGAGACTGAGCACCCCGGGTATCTTTGCTCACAGGACACATACTATGTGGGCACGATCAAAGGTATCGGTCGCATCTACCAGCAGACGTTTGTCGACACGTACAGCAAAGTTGCCGCGTGCAAGCTGTACACGACCAAAACGCCGATCACCGCTGCAGATCTGCTCAACGATCGTGTACTGCCGATGTTCGAAGACAATGGTGTCGACCTGATCCGCATCCTGAACGACCGCGGAACCGAATTCTGTGGCCGAGCAGAGCACCATGACTACCAGCTGTTCCTGGCCGTCAATGACATCGAGCACACCAGGACGAAGGCATATAGTCCGCAAACCAATGGTATCTGCGAACGCTTCCATCGAACGGTAAAGGAGGAGTTCTACGAAATCGCTTTCCGCAAGAAAGTGTACTCTGAACTGACTGTATTGCAGACTGACCTGGACGCCTGGATCGATGACTACAACAATGAGCGCTCACATCAAGGTAAGATGTGTTGCGGGAGAACTCCAATGCAGACTTTGCGCGATGCACGCGAACTGTGGGAGGAGAAGGTCGGTTCGTTGAACTGATCTGACACACGCACGACCATCAAGATCGGTAACTGTCAGATCGGGTCGCGACTATTACACTTTAATACCGACCAGGGCGCGCAATTCACCAGCGAGGCTTTCACTGGCGTGCTCAAGGACCATAGGATTGCCATCAGCATGCTTGCCGATGGCCTGACCAATGTCGCTAAGCGACTCTCCGCGCTTCCATCGTTGCCACAACTCGATTCGCTGTTGATGTGTAAGGCCGCGCCTTCCCCTTCTTGCCATTGACCGTACCCCTTGTTCCGAGCCACCTTTGATGTGGGAGTTTGAGCATATCAGGCTGCCTCTTGAGCGAACACCGCAGGCGGTTTCTTACCCAACGATCGGTGCGGCCTGACGTGGTTGTAATGGCTTCTCCAATGCTCGATTGTTGAACGGGCATCATCCAGACTGGCGAACCAGTTCTGATTCAGACAGTAGTCACGAAACTTGCCGTTGAAACTCTCGACGAACGCATTTTGAGTGGGCTTACCTGGCTGGATAAAGTGCAGCTTTATACCCGCATGCCTGGCCCAGAAGAACATCGCCTTGGACGTAAATTCCGGGCCATTGTCACAAACGATGGTCTTGGGTAATGGCCGTGTCATTTGATCGAGCTCGCGGGCAACACGTGCGCCCGAGATCGAGAAGTCAACGAGCTGCAGTACACACTCTCTTGAGTAATCGTCAATGACATTGAGAATGCGCAAGCGCCTGCCATTGGCAAGTTGATCGGATACGAAATCGAGCGACCAGCGCTGGTTAGGGGTATTGGGAACGAGCATGGGTACGCGCGGGCGAACGAGTTTCTTGCGCCGCTTGGTGCGCACCTGCAGCCCTTGTTCGCAATAAATGCGATAGGTACGCTTGCGGTTGATCACCCGTCCCTCGATCCTGAGCATGTCGTGCAAGGTCGGGTATCCATAACGCGGGTAGCACTCAGCCAGTGAGGTGAGTCGTTGGCGTAGATCGGCGTCGTCGCGGCCTTTCAACTGGTACCAGGCGGCCGATCGGCTAAAGCCCACTACGCGGCAGGCACGGCGTTCACTGAAGTGGCGGCGCTTGAGGTGATCTACGGCCCGGCGCCGCTGCGCAGCCGTCACCATTTTCCCTGAACGAGTTCCTTGAGCGCTGCCTTGTCCAACTCAGACTCGCCCAGTAGTCGTTTGAGCTTTGCGTTTTCCTGTTCAAGCTCACGCAATCGCTTGGCGTCAGAGATTTCCATACCACCAAACTTGGACTTCCAGCGATAGATCGTGTTCTCAACCACACCGTGGCGACGTGACAAATCCGGCACCGATGCACCGGCCTGATGCTCCTTCAGGATCGAAATGATCTGTTCTTCTGTGTAGCGCTTGCGCTTCATCTGTGGACCTCCTCAGGTTCAAAATACAAGGAAATCCCACATCGCGCATGGCTCTAATTATGGGGGTACGGTCACCATGAGCTGCACTCCGTATCTTGATGTAAAAGGACGAAGTGTTGCATCGACTGGTTGAACGCACCGCGGCCTTTTTTAGGATTTCCACTTCCTCCTTGAGCCGTTCGTTCTCCTGGCGATGCGTCGTGACTTCGCTTTGTTCGCACTTTCTCGGGCGGCCTCTGCCACCAAAGGCTTGATCGCCTTTTACATCGAGCTGCTCTTTCCATTTGTACAGCTGGCTTCTGCGAATACCCAACTGCCTGGCGATCCCGCTGGCGGATCCAGCCGTTGCTTGCATCAAGCGTATTGCTTCGACTTTGAATTCCTTGGTATAGGTCTTGTAGGGACTACGTGTCCTCGTCATCGCTACACTCCTGTCGCGACATTGTCGCTCATAAAAAGTGTCCGTTAAAATGGGAGAGCTACAGTGAGTCCCTCCAATTAGCGACAATCCATGTGGAGAATGTTCTCGCACGATAGAGGCATATTCTTCTAGGCACAACGTTCTCCTTTCAAAATCCGGGCACTGCAGAAAATCAAATTGCTCCGCGGGCTGAGATAAAGCTTGGTCGCCGGCTCCTCACTACCACCATCAACATCTTGCTCAGCATCAAAACCCAACACAAAAGTCCACGCATTACGATGACGTAGCAAGCCATGCCGATCGGAATCAACTTATGACCGCATTCGCGGCTTGTATGACACTCGGCTACTCACTGCAACGGAGTTCAGGAAAATCCGAGTGCCGGATGATGTCGGCCACTTGCTGGCTCACAGCGGACGCTGCTACTCGATGCCCCGTCCGATTCCAGTGGCCATCCCCCCGAATGTAGAGAGTCTGCCCGCCAGACGTGCTTTTGTACCTAAGAAAATCTGGCAGAATATCGATGCGGGGAATGTTTTCCTCTTGAAGAATGTTGTGCAGCATCGAGCGTGGCTTGTTGGGATCGAGCTGCCCCTCCGACAGTTGGTAGGTTGCCAGCAACTCTGCATAGTGCCGACTGTCAACTTGATAGATCAATGGAATCGAAAAAACTGCCATTTGAGCACCACCCAGTTTGCTCAACCGGTTGGCTTCCGCCAAAAGTTGCTTCGTAATCCACCAACCGTTCTTTGCCATTGCTTCTGGTTCTACGCTCATCAGCTGCACCAGATGCTCATTCAGTCGACCACCCGCTTTCGCCGTCCCAATGGACCTCCAGCTTTTATACGCAAGCTGATACAAGTGGGAGTGCGAAACGAGATAGCTTCTAAGCTTCAGATTTGCATGCCGAAGCAACGAAGTATTAGTGACGGGCTTTGCGCGTAGTCTCTCCCTCTCACGAAGATGATATCGCTCCTCGAGATTGTCGCTGATATCGTTGTGAAGAGTAAAGGCGAACAGCACCATGTTTGGGCGAAGTTCCAGTCCTCTCCTCGATAAATACGTCACTTGGTCGTCCGAACCCCACCCGCTAACACCGGCATTAACGACTTCGACATGACAAGGCAATGACTCGTTCAGGTCCTCTTCAAGCAGATGCGGAAAGGACTCCTCAAATTCCACTTGAAGCGCCTCCATAAAAGAATCTCCGAGCAACAGAATACGATACGATTCCGTACTTGCATCAACGTCGCGCTCGCGATCCCTAAAGCCAAGGGAATTCGTTTGAACATGCGTATCGAACCTTGGCAAATATCCGTTAAATGATGGACGCAAAAGAATAAGGCCGTCTCTCGTTTGATTCCACACCCCTAAAGATTGAGGAAACGCGTATCGCAGCAACATCTCACTCAATATCAGTCCGGCGCACACCGACATTACCGCCAACACAATATTTGTCCATGTATTGTGAAGTTTCATCGGAACAATCACCTCGCTTCGACGAGCTACCTGCAAATAGCGATCCAGGCAATCACCTATGCGCGATTACTTGAGATGCACTGACCAGACACAGCTAGCGTGTTGATGAATCCCGTGCAGACCGCCCCCAGGTTTTCCTTCCAAATCCGAGCAAACCAAGAACTTCAATACCCAGTCTCCACGGAAGAAAAATCAGCATGAACGGAATTCCTGCAAGGGTGCGGAGCGGCGATTCAGTTTTCAGTATACCGAGCACAAAGAACGCCGCCAACGAACCAACAAGAGCAACGGAGACCGGAAACAACACCATCCAAATCTGATCGCTCCTAAGATACCAGGCCACGGCGCAGCTCAAAATGGCTAAAGAAGCTTGCGTTGAGTAGTTTGGACACAACAAGGTAACAGCTGCATCCAGCAAGAGGACGGATCGTTTCTCAACACCTTTCCTGATCAGCTTCCATGCACCGGTTCCAGTCACCGCATATCGTCCAGTCGCCCATCGCAGACGCTGCTGCGAAGCCTGCCTGACGCCGCTCGATTCCGTTGCGTAAATCACTGCATCAGGATTGAAGTAAATGAACTCGCCAGCCAGTAAGAGGGAAACTGAAAACTCCCAATCTTCGCCTACAGAAAAAGCGTTCCAACCATGCTTTTCCAACACAGCCTGGTCGATGCACATACCGGTTCCCTGCAACATTCCTGAAAGTCCGATCAAAGTCTTCCCGGTGTAAAAAAGTCCATTCTTGAGAATGCTCGTGACTGCAATGACTTTCGTAAATGCCGTCTCCCAGGGATTGGACAAATAATTGAAGGCCTGCTGAACTCTATGCCCCTGAGAAATGCCTCTGCTAAAAGCGTTGATCAGGTCCGGTTTCAATCGCGTGTCGGCGTCCAGAATAACCAGCGCATCAAACTTGATGCCTATACGCGAAGCCTCCTGAAGCCCCCAGGCTACGGCCGCACCTTTTACCCCCTCACCCCGCAACCGCTCCAAGCACGTTACCCCGGCTTCCCTTGCAACTTGAGCCGTCGCGTCCGAACAGCGGTCTGCAACTACCAGCACATCAAGTAATTCTTTCGGGTACTGAACGGCAGCAACACTGTTAAGCGTATCTGGTAACCCTACTTCTTCGTCGTGTGCAGGAATCAAGACAAGAAACTTGACTGGCCCTCCCTCAGACCCGTTCGATCGAAAATACGGCCACAGGAGAGAAATGAAGGCAAGCGCCCACTGATAGGCGGATACAAAAAATAGAAACGTCAGTAACGCCGCAGACATCAAGCCTAGGATGAACATCATCAGATTTTTCGTCCAGAAACAACCCAACTCACTACCACGATACCTGCGGAAATTCTCGATGCCAGCAAACGAGATTAATTAGCGCCCACAATTTGGTCTCATGGTTCGCCTTACCGGATAGATGTTCCGCCATAATCGACTCGACTTCCGTGGGGTTCAAGTATGAAATCCGTTCTAACTCCTCCGGGGCCAGAATCTCTTTCATAGTTGAGGATAGATCGGTGCGAAGCCACAGAGCCAACGGCACAGAAAATCCCATTTTCTTCCGGTACAGTATTTCTCTGGGAAGAAGAGAGCTAAATGCCCGTTTTAGCAATCGTTTCTTTGTCCATCCTGAGGCCTTGTACCGCGCCGGCACTCGGGCCATAAGCTCGACAAGGGGATGATCCAAGAACGGCACCCGCACTTCGAGCGAGTGCTGCATACTCACGCGATCCGTGAGTGTCAGCAGATCGCCAGGCAGGTAGTAATACAAATCTGCGAGCAAGACTCCGTTCAATATAGAATCAGCGACATCAGGGTCCATAGCCCGTGCCATTAAGGTCTGAGGCGTACTTGCCAGACCGGACCCGCGAAAAGCTTTCGTCAGCAGCCGTTCTTGATCCATCATAGAAAAAGATGACTGCATTGCCGCGTAACGAGCTGGAGGGGCGAGATCGGCGGCAGCGATGAATCGCTTAATTCGGTTGTGCCAAGGTCGGCCTACCGTGCCATCGCTTGCTCGCAATACCCACCTCTCCAACAGGTGACGTCTCAACACTTTGGGCAGCTTCTTATAGTGTTCGGCAAATACCATCCCTATATAGCGTTCATATCCAGCCCCGATCTCATCTCCTCCAAGTCCGGAAAGAACTACCGTTACATACTTTTTAGTTAGCTGACTGATGTAGTAATTCGGTATCGCAGAGGAATCTGCGAAAGGCTGATCAAAGCATTGCGCAAGCTTAGGCAACAATTCTTTCACATCCGTCGTAACGACCAACTCATGATGGTTAGTGCCAAATTTTTCCGCAACGATGCGCGCGTAGCGCCGTTCATCCTGAAAAGACCCAGCTCCTTCGTAGCCAACCGAGAAGGTCTCGACCGGAATGTTTGATTCCTGTGCCATGACTCCGACAATCGCACTGGAATCAATCCCTCCGGAGAGAAAAGCTCCCAAGGGCACCTCACTGACCAAATGGCTTTTCACACTATCTCTGAACTGGGACAAGAACAAATGCTCCCACTCCTGGCCGTCGAGTTCCTCTTCTCCGTGGTAACGCACCTCCCAGTAACGTTGTATTGAGACCTCACCATTCTTGTATACCAAATAATGTCCTGGCGGAACTTCGTGCGCCGCCTCAAACACTGTATTCGGCCCAGGAACGTACAGAAGGGAGAGATACTCCTGAATGGCCGATGGATTCAACCTGAATGGAAATCCCTTAACAGGGAATAACGCCTTTAGCTCAGAACCAAAAATGAAACGTCCGTCGAAACGGGCGTAATAAAGGGGCTTGATCCCGATCCGATCCCGCACAAGCAATAAGGACCTTTCTTTCGAGTCCCAGATAGCAAACGCATACATTCCACGTAGATACGCGAAGCCTCGCACTCCATACTCCTCGTACAGATGCACGAGCGTTTCCGTATCGGTATGCGTCTCAAACCGGTGACCTTTTTGCTCTAGATCCTGCCGAAGTTCGCGATAGTTATAGATCTCGCCGTTAAAGACGGTCCACACCGTTCGATCTTCGTTATGAATGGGTTGGCGACCACCTCGCACATCAATAATCGATAAACGTCGCATGCCGATACCAGCTTCCCGGTCGAGATATATTCCTCCGTCGTCCGGGCCTCGGTGCAAGATGGCCTCATTCATGGCCTCCAATTCGTCCCGCTCAACAAACCGGCCTGGAGGCTCGATAATTCCGACTATGCCGCACATATCATATTTTTATTTTGAGAGTTTCCGGCGCCGACGTGGGCGCATCGGACATCTAAACGCGAGCCCATTTTTGATTCAATTGATCATGCCTGCCAATCTCCACCTAATATGCGGATGCCTGGTTCACAAGATCCACGTAAAACTCTTTCGTGCAGGTCGCCATTCGGCTAGCGGCAAACGCTGTCGCGACTCGTTCTGACCCAGCCCGCCGAAAACGCGCACGGAGAGATTGTGACTCATAAAGAGCCTGGATGGCTTCCGCGATGGCAGCCGGGTCCTTGGAGGGAACGAGCATTCCATCCTTTCCATCGCGAACGATCTCGGGTACGCCCCCGACTGCACTCGCAATAACCGGACATCCCTCAGCCAATGCCTCAAGAAGCGCCATTGGAATTCCCTCATGGAGCGACGGCATTACGAATACGTCAAAGAGGCGCAGCAGTCGCGGTACATCTTGCCGCTCCCCAAAAAATAGCACGCGCTCGTCGATACCAAGATGCTGAGCCAGCGCCTCTAATGTTGTTCGCAAGGGCCCCTCTCCGACGAGCACCACCTGGATCGAAGGCACTTTTTCTTCGCGCACGAGTAGAGAGGCTGCCTGCAATAGATACTCGATCCCCTTTACCGATGTGAGTCGCCCGACGGCACCGACCACAAACGCCTGGCCTGTAATCCCAACTCCTTCTCTACTCACCACAGTCCGATTCGTTTCAGCCGCAGCATCGTATTGAATTCCGTTGTGAATACACACAACTTCCAGCCCGGGAAAGTCCCTTTTTAGGACGGACGAAATTTCTAGCGAGACGCCGATTAATCCAGTTGCTACACGCCTCGTAATTTGGCGAGCAATGACCGAATATAGTTTCCATTTAACATTTTTCCAACCTGCGAGGGCCTCATGTATACCATGCACTGTGTGGACGATCACCGGAACATGTGCCCTTGACGCTGCCAGGCCGCCTAAACAATTCTCCTTGTATCGATGCGTATGAACTACATGCGGCTTCCACGCCTTACAAAACTGATAAATTTGCTTTGCAAGCCCCACGGAACTAATTGCACGCTCATCCATTACTTGCGTTGAAATACCCGATGCCCTGAGTCGATCATACAAAATTCCCTCATTGAGAAGTATGGCACTAACATCAAAAGAAGGATCTTTTCTTAACTCGCAAAGAAGAGTGGCGAGTTGCACTTCGGCCCCGGCCCACAAATCCCCTGAGGCCACATGACAAACTCGAAGCCTACCTAACTGCTCTATCGTGCCCATACCGAACGTTTTCTCAAATCGAAACACTTCTGGTCGTGGCATCACTTGCCGCACCGAAAGCTAAGACCGTCTTTGAACGCCTCCAAGCAATTGGCATCACAAGCAGACACCCATGATAGCTACACCATACCCATGCATTGCACTCGGTTCCAAATTGCTAGGCGCGAGAAAACAATTTGTCCGCGAGGTAACGCAAATCAAGCTTTAGACAGTTCAGCCCGCTAAGTTCGCTTCCCTGATCTCGCACACGCCGCATATGATCCAGAATGTCAGATACTGGAACGAACCATCCGGGTTTATTGGCCACGTATCGGAGAATAGCTTCTGTATCCGTATGCAGGCTCCCGTCTTGCACAAACCCTTTTCCCAGATGCGTAGAGATAATGCAGACCCCCCCTTGCTCTTCTAGCTCGTCAATTCGGGCGCGCGTCAACAACCTATTGAATGCACCAACATCCGGAGCATCTGAGGTAGAAAACCAGAAGTTGACATATTTGGTATGTCGCAGCCGATACGGCATCTGGGGATTGACATTTAGCATGTTGAGCCGCCGAAACGTGAAATTGCGAACATACCGGATGTGCGCCAAACACTGATCTCCCCAAAAGAATGGCGAGCGTTCGTCATCACCGTGATAGGTATTAGTCCTATAGACTGGAGCAAATTGGACGAGCCGTCTTAGCATCTGACTTTGAAAACGCTTGCCCCCCCAATACAGATTCTCACGATTGAAACCATGATTACAGAACAGTCTTGGATACGCCCCAAACTCCGTCTTGAGGAACTCCAAACCGCGCAGCGTTCTCTCTCGATCACTGGATTCCATCGTTGCACCATGTGAAGCAATTTCGAAACCAGCATCAGCTAGTTTGTGCGCAAATCGAAGGTGACCTTGATCTTCAAGCGTTTCACCCGCAAAGAATAAGCGGCTACCCTCCGGACAAGCGACCGGCCAAACCGTTTTTGTGGTGCGCATCCCGATATCCCGAAGGAGAGCATATACTGGCGCGACGTTCGAGACTGTCGAGTCGTCGGTATCATCGAGAATTGTGAACGCGAACCGTTTTCCATTCGGGAATACCATACGCTTACTCACCGTCCTCTAGGAAATGACATGCAGAAGTACTGTCCCTTCACTGCAAGGTTGTAACAAATGGTTGTAACAACAAGAAGGCGAAAGAAAACCATTCCAGTGACGGGAAACGACAGCTGCTACGACAAACAGAAATCGTACAAGTCTTGATATTGTTCCAGCATCCGTGCAGTAGAGAACTCTCGATCGACCCGCTCTCTGCCTCTTTCCCCTAGCAATCTGGCGGAGTCTGGGTCTCTCATAAGCCCAATAATACGTGAGGCCAATACCTCCGGTCTTTGCGGGGGAATCAAATAACCGGTTTCCCCACTCACAATAACCTCGGGATTGCCGCCCACTTTCGAAGCAACCACCGGAATCCCTGCAGACATAGCCTCCAATAATGCTATCGAAAGGCCTTCTGACAGTGACGGAAGCACGAAAAGATCGAGAAGTGGAAGTATGCGAGACACGTCGTTTCGTAAACCGAGAAAGGACACCGCTTTTTCGATTTCCAATTCCGAAACCATTTGTTTAAGAGTTTGCTCTAACTCACCTTGGCCAATGACCAGGAGTCGCGCATTCGGACGATGCGCTACAACGGTCCTCAGTGCATGAAACAGGCACGCGTGGCCTTTAACCGGATAAAGACTGCCCACGATCCCGATCACAAACTCATCCTGATCGAATCCGAATTCAGACCTTAACCGTCGCACCTGCTCGAGGGACCTGTTCTCAATCATATCGACGCCGTTGTGAATAACGGTGATCCGGTCACGAGCGATTCCTATACGCTCTTCGAGGAAAAATCGCAGGTCATGAGAAACCGCGACCATACGAGCCGCACGGCTGACCCATCGGTAAGCCATACGTCGCTTCGCGTAGTCTGGATAGTAGTTTTTCCCGTGAACCGTACCCACCAGAGGTATGCCACACAGCCTTGCCACAAGCGCGCCAAAGGCGTTCGCGCGAAATTCGTGGGCGTGGATTAAGGATACGTTCTGCTGACGCACCAGTTTGCAACATTGAATTATCCAACGATAATCCCATTGACCCTGCATAGGGACGACAGACGTGGGAAGACCCAAAGCTTTGCATCTGTCATCCAACCAACCCGGGTCGAAAAGGCCAATGATAGACCGGAATCGCCGCTGATCGAGACCAGATGCAATACGGCTCAAAAGCGTTTCGGCCCCTCCCATACCACTGGAGCTGGACAAATGCAAAACGAGTTTGGTCGGTGAGGGGGGATGGGTGTTCACTTTTCTTAAGCGATGACATTCTCGGCAACGTCAACGTGCATCCTGCGAAGCCACCTACTGTAGCAAGATGCATACTTGGCTAACATCTAGCCGATTATTGCAGAAACATTGTGGCCATCGATAACCTGAAGAGGAAAGTAGAAAGTCGATCGGCCGCGCCGAGCGACACTTAGCGGACCAGTCTGGCTTTGCCCGAGTGACCCCTGTGAAAGCCGCTGCTCAAAGTAGCTTTCTGGTTTAACGTCGTCGTTACCAAGTTTTTGCGGCAAATCTTGGTTGTTACCAGCGCGAACATCATAATCGACCACATCCAGTTGTTTATGTAAAACTGCGGATAAAACACAGACGTAACCATAACGGCGAGCATGGCAGCCTCTAAACCAAGAGCCAGGCTGGTTGAATCTACAAACCCTTCAGCTTGACTTGCCCAAAATTCCTGGACTGCCGCGGTGCGGAGAAATCTTACACATTTAAAGAAACGAACGAAGATTGCGGTCAGCGCGAACAGCCCTACTACGCCCTGCTCGACCATGGTCTGCACGTAGTCATTGTGCAGCGCGATGCCGTACATGTTGGCATAACTATTGAAACCGCCACCCACATCGCCCCCAGCTCGTGCCGACAAAAATTGAGCCGCGTTCGGACCAAAATTTCCCGGCCCCACGCCAAGGATGGGATATTCTCGGAATAGCTCCCATGCGGATTTCCACAATACCCATCGCTGCTCCCCGGTCCCCGATGACACCCCTTCATCTGAAATCGACCCCATTTCAACCCAAAACTCGCCGCCCGGGTATATGATCATAATTGAAATTGAAGCGGCCACGACAAGCAACCCTCCAACTCCCAAAAAGGCCAATTTATTTTGCGTGCGGACTGCCAGCGCGGCAAACACCACGCACAGCCCAAGCACTGCACCTCTAGCGAAAGACATGATTGTCCCCGCTACGCCCATAAGGCAAATGAGGATGCTCAGATACCGGTACTTCTTTATCTCCGTTCCCATCGCAACATAATATGCACACGCAAGTCCTATCGTCATGAAAGGTCCCAACGAATCAGGGTTGGACAGATTTTGATGCCAGGGCACTCCCGAGTAAGCAAGCCCCTGGACCCCAAACCAAACAAAGTGAAAGAGAAACAGCTTCAATAGCGTGATCACCTGCTTCGGCGTGTCGAGAACAGAAACGGTCAATGCAGTGAGCAAAGAATACTGCAATACCTTGGGAAATAAATTAAGTAGATAACCTCGATTTTCAACAAAAGGCATCCAGACAAGGAAAATTCCAATCATCAAAAGATATGGCCAGAACACAGCGTCTCGCCGAAGATGCTTCATCAGCAAGATGAGCACAGGGATATATAGGAAGGCGTATAGCTTCACAAAGACGGTGCCCGCTCCGAGCGAGGCCAGGAACCAATCCGGGTCGTACCACACGAAGACCCACATGATATATATGAACGTGACCAGGCGCGGCGTCTTCTCGAAAGGAGCCGTTTTGGCGTCACGCCTTTGCCCGGTCACGCCGGCAGTCTGCCTCGCTGGTAGTTTTGTCGATGCCATTCTCATATTCGATGGGAGCAAGATCTCGTCGTCATATTTGGCGACCACCCCTTTTCACAATATGTCCGACGCTACATTTCGCCAACCCAGGACACGTGGCATATGCTTCTTCAGAAAACTATGACGAGTTGCCCAGGTGTCCACTCAGTAGTCAGAACCAGGCTTGGCATTCAGAAAAGGAAGTATCCTCTCGCCGATGCGCTCAGCCAACCGCTCGTTTCCAATCGGCGTTAGATGGCAATAGTCTGTATAGGCATCTCCCGTAAGCCCACCAAAGATATCGGTCATATCAAGGAACACCGCCCCCGTTTTCGCCGTACTCTCGGTTAAGTAATCGACCACCAGCGGTTTCGCCTTGTTCTTGTAGTCGACAAAATTGACTTGCCACTGCTGGTCCAACTCGTCATAAATATTGCGCTCCAATTCGGTGAATATTTTTGACTGCTCAAAGACAATCTCAGGCTGCAGGACAAAAACTGGCACCACCCCTTCATGTCGAAGGATCAGCGCGTTACGCTCAACCATTTTAAGGAAGTTGGCGTGAGCGTTTTCCGTAAAATTTGCCAGTGCGTAATCGACTGAAATATGGTTTCGCTTACGCCCCATCGTGCGCATGCCGACCCAAATTGGCCGTAGGGTTTTTGCTGTCAGATGAACAAAATGACTCTTCCGGAACAGCCACCATCCGCTATATCCCAACCAGGCCTTTATGGTTGGCTTACCCATATACAGACTCACTCGTTCTTGATACGCATAGTCGCGAAACTGATCAAACCCTTTCGTGTAGCTAAAATAATCATTGAAACCATCAATAAAGATCACCATGTCAGGCTGATATTTCAAGATTGTCTGGTTCAGGTAAATCAAGTGATGATGGCTATACTGACTCGTAATCGCCGCATTTATAACCTCAATTTTTTTCTTCGCCACCAACTTATTCTGCAGGAATTGCTCAAGATAGGTATCGATTGTTTCGCTGTTTCGGATTACCGAATATTTTTCTTGCCCGTATTTCGACAGGGAATGGAGGCCATACGCGGTGGATCCGCCCATAATGAAAATTCGATAGGTATTCGGCGCTTTCAACCGTGATGTATCGACATCTTCCCGAAATCCCTGCGCATTGTGATGGATGCCGTTCGTATTTTCGTAATTGGGAGTGGGTCGAATATTCTTGTAGTGGTCGAACTCATAAGTGATTAGATGCTTACCGTCATATCCCGTGAATAGTCGCAGATACGCATATGAGGCGATCTCAAGCACAAACAGCACGAACAGAACCATCAACCCATAACCAATGACATTTACTGCCATCCTCGCCTTAGGTTTACGACGCAGCTCATTCACGTCCAAAACATCTTTCGCATTAACTTCGGCCACAGAATATTCTCCATCAATCAATCCGGCTCTATCTGCCCGACTTCCGCATTTCCCTAATGAAGGGGATAATTTGTTCAGCCACAATTCGATGAGCCTTTGGGCCTGAGTGCCCATTCCAGTCGATAAACGGCGATCCAAAACCCTTTATCTCCCGCCTAAAACTACCCATCAGATCAGCGTATGGAATGCCATGCTGCTCAGCGATAGCAGAATGCCGCAAAGGATTGACGAGCGCCAAACTTCTCATAAACACTGAAATTCCACGCACGACGGTCCGAACCTTTCGGTCATACTCCTTCCAATCATCGGATGCGTTCTTGAGATATGCGACACTCTCAGGATCGACCAAACTGCGAAGCCTCATTCGCATACTACTCAGTTTAGCGTTGAAATCACTTTGCACAGCTCCATCCGAGCAGCAAAAAACGATCCACTGCGCCCCACCTGCGAGCTTGCGCGCGCCTCCTGATACCTCAGAATCATCTCGTGTCGCACATAGATGCCTTGTCCACCCATCCAGCCGCCTTGATGATCGATAAAACAGTCGACACTACTCTACTCTCGCACCCAATCCCTGGATCACATCGCTTCTTCACGATCTTCGACAAGGAGCTTTTGGAATCGTTGCGACGCCGGAAACGCCAAAGTATCCCCTTCCGCAACTACTACCACCAGTTTCTGTACACCTTCTTTTCCCCTTCTAACGGGCGTTCAGAGCAATCTTATATTTTGATCTACGCAGCACTTCACGATCTCGTAGGTATGATGGCCACCCAGGAGAATTAGGCAGTTTGGAACTAGAGTAGTCGTGCCTGAAAAAGCCGTTTTTCGGGCTGTTCACGGTGAATATAGTAATGGATGGTGTACGAATGCCGGTTGGATATTAAGGCAAAAAACCCTCAGGTGCCTTAGGATCAGTCTGAGATTCTG